>JADHED010001317.1_pt1 | contig 22026 bp, 19 predicted proteins | sample 8952041 | NCBI WGS metagenome assembly JADHED01 (sample SAMN16124423, study PRJNA663239) | bioreactor sludge metagenome | isolation source: sludge (control) | place: India:Bengaluru | collected 2018-09-08
CCCGCGCCCGCGCCGGCCGGATTCCCCCCCGCGCCGGCCGAGACCCGCGAGTCGCGCCCCGGCCCGGCCCCCGAACCCGACGCCGCCGGCGCGGCGTCGTGGGCCGAGGTCGGCCGCCGCCTCGCGTCGGCGTCCGGCCGCGACGCCGTGCTCGAGATCGCGGCGGACGCGCTCACGCTGCTGCAGCCGCGCGCGCTCGTGTTCGCGCTGCGCGGCGACGAGGCGGTCGCGGTCGCGACGCGCGGCCTGCCGCCGCGCGCGCCGCGCCAGGTCGCGGTGCCGCTCGCCGAGCCCGCGGTGCTCGGCCCGGCGCTCGGCGGACGCCTGCAGTACGGACCCGTGGCGCTCGGCCCCGCCGAGCGCGACTTCTACACGCTGCTCGGCGGCCGCGCGGCGACGGCCGCGCTGGTCGTGCCGATCGCGCTCCGCGGCAAGACCGTGCTCGTGCTCTACGGCGACGATCCCGCCGCCGCCGCGCCGCCGCCCACGCTCGAGGACGCCCGGCGGCTCGCGTCGCTCGTCGGCGCGGGGGTGGAGGTCGCCGTGCTGCGCGCCCGCATCCTGCGCGAGGCCGGCGCGGCGTGAGCGAAAGGACCCCCATGGACTTCGGGGACGGCGCCCCGGACGATCTCGACGGTCTCGCGCGCGCGCTGGACGACGCGGGGCGGCGCCTGCTGCTCGACGTCGCGCGCGACGCGGTGCGGGCCGCGGTGCTGGGCGCGCCCAGCGACGTGGCGACCCGCCAGGGCGCGCCGCGGACGCCGGTCTACGGCGCCTTCGTGACGCTCGACGGCCCCGGCGGCGAGCTGCGCGGCTGCATCGGCCGCCTGGGGCGGCCCGGCCCGGCCGCGACGCTGGTCGCCGAGTCCGCCGCCTCGTCGGCCGCCGAGGACCCGCGCTTCGACCCCGTGCGGCCGGACGAGCTGGACGGGCTCCGCCTGACGATCTCGCTGCTCACGCCGCTCGTCTGGTTCGACCCGGCGGACCTCCCGGACGCCGTCGAGGTCGGCCGGCACGGGCTCGTCGTCGAGCAGCCGCCGTGGCGCGGACTGCTGCTGCCGCAGGTCGCGACCGAACTGGGCTGGGACAAGGTCCGCTTCCTCGAGGAGACGTGCCGCAAGGCCGGGCTGCAGCGGGACGCCTGGCGCCAGGGCGCACGCGTCGCGCACTTCTCGGCCCTCGTCTTCTGACCGGCTCCGGCGCCTATCGGCGCGCGCGGGTCCGGAAGACACGACGGGCGGCCTTCCGGCCGCCCGTCTCTCTTTCTGTCCCTGGAAGGCCCGCCGTCTGGTCAGAGCACCTCGATGCGCGTGCCCGGACCGACCTCGGATTCGGATTCGAGGATCTTGACCATCGAGCCGCCGCCGTTCGTCGACAGCACGACGCCCTGCGCGAAGACCTCGCGCGGCGCCGCGCCGGGGCCCGGGCGCCAGAACAGGACGCGGTCGCCGACCGTGACGCCCGCGCGGCTGGAGAGGTCGATGCCCACGATGTCCCCCTGCCCCGCGATCGCGGCTTCCTTGTCGGCGCCGACGACGACCGCGCCGAGGCGGCGGCCGGGGTGCGGCGTCGCGAGCCGCTCGAGCGACACGCGCTCGATCATCGGGACCGGCATCTCGCGGTACGGCACGAGGAAGTCGCCGGCCTTCACCGGCTCGCACGAGAGCGAGATCGCCGCCGTGGCGGTGGTCGACTGGACCGCGATGACCCGCACGCGGCCGAGCCGGCGGACGTAGACCGCCCACGCCTTGCGCGTGTCGGGGTGCTTCACCGTGCCGGACGGGCGCAGCACGACGTACTCGCTGCCCGCCTTGATCTGCATGTCGGTGCCGGCGCTGAGGTAGACGACGTCCCCCTCGGCCTGCATCGTCTTGTCCGCGACCTCGACGCCCTGCACCGTCAGCGGCGCGGGGTCGAACTGCTCGAGCAGCTGCGCCGAGCAGGCGAGCTCCTGGCCGTCGGCCGCCGGGTACAGCGCGGGACCGGCGGGACGCGGCGCCTCGGCCTGCTGCACCGGCGCCGGCTCCGGCTCGGCCGCGGCCTCCTCGACCGGCAGCGGCTCGGGCTCGGCGACCGGCTCGGGGCCCGCCTCGGTCACGACGTTCGGCCGCGGCGGGATGTTCAGCGGGTCGCCCGGGTAGATCCAGTGCGAGTACGTGACGTAGCGGTTCGCGTCCCAGATCGTCGGCCAGAGGTAGGGGTCGCCGTAGTTCTTCTTCGCGAGGTCCCACAGGTTGTCGCCGGCCGCGACGATGTACGCCTCGGCGCCCTCGGGCACCGGCGGCGGGTCGTAGGGGGTCCAGTGGTCGCCGACCTTCTTGAGGTTCCTCGGCGGCGGGACGTAACCCTGCTGGCGCGGCGTCTCCGCCGGCGCCGCGGCCGCGGCCTCCGGCCTGCTCATGTCCGCGGCCTGCTCGGGCGGCGCGGCGATCGCGAACGCGAGCGCGGCGCCGGCCAGCGCGACCACGGCGGCCGCCCGGTTCGACCGGACGATACCCATCGATTCCTCCTCCGCCGGCGGCCCCGCGCGCGGGACGCGCGGCACGCCGGACCCCGCAGTCGGTACGGCGCGCCCAACGCACGTCGGGCGGCCGTGCAACCCTCGGGGTTGGAATCTATTTCCCGGTCACGACGGAATCAATGAACGTCCGGGGCTGTTCGCGGCCCGCCCTCCCGCCGGTGGGACGGCACGCCGGCGGGAACGGGCCCGCGGGCGGCCGCCGCGGCCTCAGGGCAGCGCCGCGGCGCTGAGCGACGAGTCCCCGTAGCGCCGCGTCCAGAGCCGGCTCAGGCGCCCGACCGGCGCCTCGTCCCCGGTCCGGTGCTCGACCAGCACGAGGCTGTCCTCGTCCAGCAGCGACGACGACGCGAGCGCTTCCACCCAGCGCGCGAGCTTCGGCTCGCCGTACGGCGGGTCGAGGAACGCGGCCCCGACGGGGCCGCCCACCTCGGCCGCCGCGGGCCCCGCGAGCCACGCGCCGACGTCGGCCGCGACGACGCGCACCGGGTCCTCCGCGCCGACGCGGAGCAGCTCGCAGTTGCGGCGGATCGCCGCGAGCGCGGCGCGGTCGCGCTCGACCAGGAACACCGGCGCGGCGCCGCGGGAGTACGCCTCGAGCCCGACCGCGCCCGTGCCCGCGGCGAGGTCGAGGAACGGCCGGTCCGCGACCGCCGGGCCGAGGATGTTGAACAGCGCCTCGCGCAGCGGGTCGGAGGTCGGCCGCACCCCGCGCCGCGGCACCGGCGCGAGCGCGTGCCCGCGGAAGCGTCCCGCGACGATCCGCACGGGGGCCTAGAACACGCCCCGCATCTGGGCGATCTCGAGGTTGCGCTGCAGCTGCTGCGCCGACTCGAAGCCCTCGATGCGGAAGCGCCAGGTGACGCGCTCGGAATCGCGCGGGAAGTCGCTGGGCAGGTCGGGCAGCACGGCGCGGTGCAGGCCCGCCTCGGACGCCTCGTCGAGCGTCGGCACCACCGACGGGACGAGGACCTCGGTGTCGATCTTGGCCCGGCGGTGCAGCGTGACCCGGATCGTGACCTCGCCGTCGAGCGTGTCGAGGTTGCGCATCAGCTGGTCGCGCTCGAAGCGCGCGGTGCGCCCGTAGAGCTCCCGCAGCCAGGCGCGGTACACCGCCCAGTAGACCTTCGACGAGTAGTCCGACCAGTTGTAGTCCGAGCTCTCGAACTGCAGGTCGCCGAACGCGCCGCCCCCGGCGCCGACGTTGAAGTCCATCGCCGAGCCGCGGGCGCCGCGGCGGCCCCCCTCCGCGGCCGTGCCGGGCGGCACCTTGAACGACGGCGCGCGCGCGCCCGGGGTCGGCGTCGTGCGCGGCCGCGGGAGGTCGTCGCCCGGGGGCAGCGGCAGCGGGTCGCCGCCGAGCCCGTCCCCCGCCGGCGCCTCGGGCGGGGGCAGCGGCTCCGGGCGGTCCTCCGGGTCGTCGCGCGGCGGCGGCGCCGTGTCCTTCGCGCCGTCCCGCTCCGCGCCGCCGTCCTGCATCCCCTTGCCCTTCTCGCCCGGCGCCTCGGGGCCGAACGTCCCCGTCTCCGGGCCGGGCGGGCGCGTCATCTCGCCGCGCACGCGGCCCTGCGAGTTGATCCCGAACAGCTGCCCGTCGCGCGGCGCGGCGGCGGGCGGCGGCGCGGCCGGGGCGGGCGGCGACGGCGGCTGCTGCAGGTCGAGCGGCACGCGCGGAGCCTTCGGCGGCAGCTTCGGCTGGACCAGTTCCTCGAAGCTCAGCGGCAGCGACGGCTCGATCTTGTCGGGCTTCTGCCGCATCTGGACCTGCGCGAGGTAGAGCGAGCCGAGCAGGACGACGTGCAGCACGAGCGACGTCGCCGCCGTGACCGCGGCGCGCCGGTCGCGCGGCGGCGCCTCGAGCGCGAGCACGATCCGCTCGGGATGCTCGCTGAACCCGCTCACGGCGCGGCGCTTCCGGAAGCCGCGACGACCGCGTCGTGGAACGCGCGCCGCCAGGCCTGGACCGGGGCGTCCGTCCAGCGCGGGTGGACGCGGTTGGCGAGCAGCACGGCGACGAGCGGCGGCGCCGCATCGTCGCCGCGCGGCGGATCGTCGCCGGGCGCCGGCGCGATCCAGACCGAGGTCCCGGTGAAGCCGTTGTGCCCGTACGCGCGGGGTCCCAGCGCGCCGACCGGGGCGGTCGCCGCGGCGCCCGCCTTGAAGCCGAACGTGCGCACGTCCCCGTTCCCCTCGGCGGCCGGCGTCGTCAACCGCGCGCGCGCGGCGGCCGACAGGAACGGCCCGTGCGCGAGCGCCGAGGCGAGGCGGAACGTGGCCGCCGCGGTGGCGAAGAGCCCCGCGTTGCCGCCGTCGCCGCCGAGGAAGGCCGCGTTGCCGTCGTGCACCACGCCCCGCAGCGGGGCGTCGTCGCCCGGGACGAGCGCGGCGCCGCGGTTCTCGTCGAACGCGTCGCCGAGGGACCGGCCCTCCGCGTCCGCGATCCCGTCCTCGTGCGTCCGCCCGCGCTCGGTCGGCGCGCAGCGCGCGCGGAGGCGGTCCGGCACGGGCGAGAAGAGCACGTCGTCCTCGCCGAGGCCGAGGGGCGCGGCCACGTACTCCCGGAACAACGCCCGGAGCGGCCGCCCGGTTCCCCGTTCGAGCGCGCATTTCGCGGCGATCGCGGAGGGGCACGAGTAGAGCGGCGTGCCGCGCGGCACCTTCGGCGGCAGCGCCGCGATCGCGGCGAGCGCCGCGGCGGGGACGTCCGCCAGGCGGTACAGCGGCGCCCACGCCGGCAGCCCGTAGCGGTGCGCCATGAGGTCCGCGTAGCTCGGCGGGTCGCGCGGCTCGAACTCGGGCAGCTCCTGCGCGAGCGGGGCGTCGAGGTCGATCCGGCCGGCGTCCGCGAGGCGCAGCAGCACCGCGCCGAGGGCGAGCGGCTTGGTCAGGCTCGCGAGGTCGTACAGCGCGTCGGCGCGGGCCTCCTCGCGGCGCGGATCGAGCGCGAGCGCGCCGGCGGCGCCGCACCAGCGGGGCGCCTCGCCCGCGGGTCCCGCGGCGTAGGCGGCGCCGGGCCAGTCCCCGGCCGCGGCGTGCGCGCGCACGAAGGCCTCGAGCGCCGGGTGGGGCGCGCCCGGGCGGGAGCGGCGTTCCGCAGGCATGGGCCCAGTTTGGGGCGACCCGGGGGCGGCCGCCATCCGCTCAGGCCTGTTGCGCGGCATCCCGCACGCGCAGCGCCAGCGCGAGCGCCGCGAGGCCGTCCTCCCCGCTGCACGGCACCGGGGTGCCGGACGCCACCGCGCGCGCGAACGCCGACAGCTCGTTCCCGAGCGGCTCGGCCGGCGGCAGGCCGACGGTCTCGCCCCGGACCTCGGGGGGCTTGCCGGCCTCGCGCACCACGCGGTAGACCGAGAGCGTGCCCGCGCCGGTGTCGCAGCCCATGAAGGCGCCGGGCTCGAAGACCCGGATCCGGCGCAGCTTCTCGTTGCTGATCCGGCTGGCCGTGATGTTCGCCGCGGCCCCGCCCTCGAACCGGATGCGCACCGAGCAGATGTCGATCTTATCGGTGAGCGCCGGCGTCCCGGAGGCGTCCAGCAGTCTGACCTCGCGCGGCCCGAGCAGGACCCGGCACAGGTCGAGGTCGTGGATCATCAGGTCGAGCACGACGTCGACGTCGAGGCTGCGCGGCGTGAACGGCGCGAGCCGGTGGATCTCGAGGAACCGCGGGTTGCTGACCCGCTCCTGCAGGGCCATGAACGCCGGGTTGAAGCGCTCCGTGTGGCCGACCATCAGCGGCACGCCCTTGGCCCTGGCGCGCTCGACGAGCCGGCGGCCGGCCGCCTCGCTGTCGGCGATCGGCTTCTCGACGAGCACGGCCACGCCCGCCTCGAGGAACGGCATCGCCGCGTCCTCGTGGTGCACCGTGGGCGTCGCGACCGACACGAGGTCCACCTCGCGCGCGAGCGCCTCGACCGACGGGAACACGCGCGCGCCGTTGCGCTCGGCGTGCTCCTGGGCGCGGCCGGGGTCGGCGTCCACGACGCCGACGAGCCGCGTCTCCGGGAGGTTCGCGTAGATCCGGGCGTGGTGGCGCCCCAGCGCCCCCACCCCGACGACACCGGCGCGGAGCTTCGTCATTCGGCGTCCTCCTCCCAGGCGGCGCCGAGCCGGATCGGCGTCACGCCCCGGCGCGTCCCGCGGACGAAGTCGAGCACGAGCCGGACCTCGGGGACGCCGCCCCACCGCGCCTCGACCTCGGCGATCGCCTCGGCCCGCGTGGGGCCCGGCCGGAACAGGCCGCGGGTGGCCTGGTCGAGCGCGTCGATGACCTCCGCGGGCTTGCCCATGCGGCGCAGGCCGATGCGGTTGATGCCGTAGCACTTCGCCCGGTTGCCGACGGTCAGGCAGAACGGCAGCGCGTCCTTCGTCACGGCCGAGAACCCGCCGATGTAGGCGAAGGGGCCGACGCGGCAGAACTGGTGGACCGCCGAGAACGCGCCGACGACGGCGTGGTCGCCCACCTCGACGTGGCCGGCCAGCGTGCCGGCGTTCGCGAACAGCACGTGGTCGCCCACCAGCCCGTCGTGCGCGACGTGCGAGCCGACCATGAAGAAGCCGTCGCTGCCGATCCGCGTGACGCCGCCGCCGTGCCGCGTGCCGCGGTGCACGGTGCAGCTCTCGCGGAAGATGTTGCGGTCCCCGATCACGACCTCGGTCGGGTCCCCCTTGAACTTGAAGTCCTGGGGGTAGAAGCCGATCGCGGTGAACGGGTGGAGGACGTTCCCCTCCCCGAGCGTGACCCGGCCCTCGAGGACCACGTGCGAGACCAGCCGCGTGCCGGCGCCGATCCTCGCGTCGGGGCCGACCGTGCAGAACGGCCCGATCTCGACGTCGTCGGCGACGCTCGCCGCCGGGTCGACGATCGCGTGCGGGTGGATCCTCGGCGCGCTCACCGGCTCCCCTTCGCGGCCCCGCGGTCGGCCATGGTGGAGAACAGCAGGGCCTCGGCGGCGACCTCCTCGCCGACCCGCGCCGTCGCGCGCATCCGCGCGGCGTTCGGGCGCAGCTGGATCACCTCGACCCTGAGCGTCAGCACGTCCCCGGGCACGACGGTGCGGCGGAAGCGGCACTCGTCGATGCCGGCGAAGTAGATCAGCTTGTTCAGCCGGTCCGGGATCTCGTGCAGGATCAGCACCGCGGCGACCTGCGCCAGCGCCTCGATGATCAGCACGCCGGGCATCACGGGGGCGCCCGGGAAGTGACCCTGGAAGAACGGCTCGTTGATCGTCACGCACTTCAGCCCCTGCGCGCTCTTGCGGGGCGTCAGCTCGGTGATCCGATCGACGAGCAGGAACGGGTACCGGTGCGGCACCATGTCGATGATCTGCCGGACGTCGAACACGGGGGGCACCGTCTGGTCCTCCGGGCGAGCGGGCGGGAAAGGCGGCAGGGACGGTCTTGGAACCGCCCCTGCGCCAAAGGTTGGCTCGAGGGTCGCCGCCGAGGGCGGCCCAAGGGCCGCCCCTACTTCTTCGGGGGGGCGGGCGCGGGGGCGGCCGGGGCCGGGGCGGCGGCGGGGGCCGGCTGCGCGTCGATCACCTTCATCAGGTCGGCGGTGATGTCCACGGAGGGGCTGTAGTAGAGCGTCGCGCCGGACTGGACGATCAGCGAGAAGTTGTTCTGCTTCCCGTAGTTGACCACCAGCTCCAGCACCCGGCGCTCCCACTGGTCCTGGGCGGCCTCGAGCTCCATCTGCAGCTCGCGCTGCGCGGCCTTCTGCGCCGACTCGAGCTCGTCCTGCTTGCGCTGCAGCCGCAGGCCGAGGTCCTTCTTCTTGTCGTCCGACAGCGAGGTCGCGGTCGTGACGTACTCCTGCTGCATCTTCTCGTACTCTTCCTGCATCTTCTTCAGCTCGCCCGTCTTGCGGTCCTGCAGCGCCTTCAGGCGGGCCTGGATCTTCGCGCCCTCGGCGGTGTCGTTGGTCACCCGCTGGGGGTCGAAGACGCCGATCTTCATCGGGCCGCCGGCGGGGGCCTGGGCGGCGGCGGGGGCCGCGCACGCGAGCGCAAGGGCGGCCAGCACCACGGGGGGAACGAACCTCATGCGAACTCCTCGAGCGCCGGGCGACGCCAGGGGCGGCCCGCCGCAAAGGCGAAGATTCTAGCCCAAATGGCGACAGAGGCGGCCCCGGCCAAGGCACCGCCCCCGCGAAACGGGTTGATTGTGTTCGCGGGGCGGGGCGGGCGCCACCCCCGGGGGCGCGAGGCGGAACGCGACCGTCGACGGGCGAGGGAGGGAGGGAGGGAGGGAGGGAGGGCGGGCGGACCATCCGCTTCGCGGAGGCCCGCCCCTACCACGCGGAGGCCCGGCCTAGACGGGCTGTTCCTTCTTGTTGCGGAAGTCGAGCTTGTTGTCCTCGCCGACGAAGACCTCGATCCGGCCGAGGGCGTCCAGGTCGCCCTGGATGACCCGCTCCGCGATCGCATCCTCGAAGAAGCGCTGGATCGCGCGCCGCAGCGGGCGCGCGCCGAGCGAGCGCTCCGCGCAGGACGTGTCCACGAGCCACTTGAACACGGGCTCGTCGAGCGTCAGCTCGATCCCCTTCTCGGCCAGCGTCTCGTTCAGCTGCGCGATCATCAGGCGCGTGATCGCGAGCAGGTCGGCCTCGGACAGCGAGTCGAAGACGATGATCTCGTCGACGCGGTTGCGGAACTCGGGGGTCAGCGTCTCCTTCACCGCCCGCATCACCAGGTCGCGCGTGTCCTTGTGCTCCACCCGCTCGGCCGCCTTGATGCCGATCGGGCGCTTGTTGGCCAGCTGCGTCGACCCGATGTTCGAGGTCATGATGATGATCGTGTTCTTGAAGTCGACCGTGTCGCCGTAGGCGTCGGTGATCTGCCCGTCGTCGAGCACCTGCAGCAGGACGTTCAGCACGTCCGGGTGCGCCTTCTCGATCTCGTCGAGCAGGATCACCGAGTACGGCTGGCGCTTGATGCGCTCGGTCAGCTGCCCGCCCTCCTCGTGGCCGACGTAGCCCGGGGGGGAGCCGATCATCTTGGCGACGGCGTGCTTCTCCATGTACTCGGACATGTCGAAGCGGATCATCGCCCGCTCGTTCGTGAACAGGAACTCGGCGAGCGCCTTGGCCAGCTGCGTCTTCCCGACGCCGGTCGGGCCGAGGAAGATGAAGGAGCCGACCGGCCGGCGCGGGTTCTTGAGGCCCGCGCGGGAGCGGCGGATCGCGCGCGACAGCGCCGAGATCGCCTCGTGCTGCCCGATGACGCGCGTGTGCAGCCAGTCCTCCATCCGCAGCAGCTTCTCCATCTCCTCCTGGGCGACGCGCGTGATCGGCACGCCGGTCCACTTGGAGATGACCTCCTCGACGTCGGCGCGGTTGACGTCGATGACCATCGCCGCCTCGCGCTCGGCCTCGTTGCGCAGCGCGTCGGCGCGCTCGCGCAGCGCGACCTCCTTGTCGTGCCAGGTCACCGCCTCGTCGAAGTCCTTGCGCGAGAGGGCGGCCTTCATGCCCTCGACCGACTTCTGGATCTCCTTCTCGACCTCGCGCAGGGCGCGGTACGAGGTGCGCTTGCGCAGCTTGGCCCAGGCGCCCGCCTCGTCGATGACGTCGATCGCCTTGTCCGGCAGGAAGCGGTCCGTGATGTAGCGGTTGCTCTGGTACACCGCGGCGCGGATCGCCTCGTCCTCGTAGCGCACGCCATGGAAGCGCTCGTAGCGCTCCTTGATCCCGCCGAGGACCTCGATCGTCTCCTCCTCGGTCGGCGGCGTGATCTTGATCGGCTGGAAGCGGCGCACGAGGGCCCGGTCGCGCTCGATGTGCTTGTGGTAGTCGCGCGGGGTCGTGGCGCCGATGCACTGCACCTCGCCGCGCGAGAGCGTCGGCTTGAGGATGTTCGCGGCGTCGAGCGAGCCCTCGGCCGAGCCGGCGCCGATCAGCGAGTGGATCTCGTCGATGAACAGGATCACGTCCCGCGCCGAGACCAGCTCCTGGATGATGCCCTTCAGCCGCTCCTCGAACTGGCCGCGGTACTTCGTGCCGGCCACGACGAGCGACAGGTCGAGCGCGAGGATCCGCTTGCCGGTCAGCGACGGCGGGACCTCGCCGTCGACGACCCGCTGCGCGAGCCCCTCGACGATCGCGGTCTTGCCGACGCCCGGCTCGCCCAGCAGCACGGGGTTGTTCTTGCGCCGGCGCGACAGCACCTGGACGACGCGCTCGAGCTCGACCTCGCGCCCGATCAGCGGGTCGAAGCCGCCCTCGCGGGCGATCTTGGTCATGTCCCGGCTGAACTCGTCGAGGAACGGCGTCTCCTTCTTCTTGCCGCCCCCGCCGTGCGGCTGCTTGCCGCCGGTCACCGCGCGCCGCTTCGCGAGGTTGATCACGTCCTCGCGCGCGGTGTAGAGCCGCATGCCGCGCTCGGCGAGGATCCGCCCGGCGGGCGCATCGTCGACGCGGATCAGGCCGAGCAGCAGGTGCTCGACGTCGACCGACGGCGACATCAGCCCGCGCGCCTCTTCCTGGGCGCACTCGAGGACGCGCTTGGCCTCCTCGCCGAACGGGATGTCCACCCCGCGGGCGTTGGCCAGCACGCTCCCCTGCCGGTTCTCCATCTCCGTCCGCAGCAGGTCCACCGAGATGTTGCTGCGGTGGAACAGCTCGCGGACGAGCGGGTCGTCCTCGCGCAGCAGCCCGATCAGCACGTGCTCCGTGCCGATCACGGGGGCGCCGCGCTGGGTCGCCTCGTAGCGGGCCAGGAACAGCACCCGTTTCGCCTTTTCCGTGAATTGCTCGATCATCCGTTCACCTCGGTCGGCTGGCCCGCGCGGGGCCCGGCCGGGGCGTCGAAATCAAAGGGTGCCGTTTCCTGGAGCTGCCCGCCCGTGAGCTGGAGAACCCGGTGACAGCGCCGGGCCAGCCGCGCGCTGTGCGTCGCGACCACGAGCGCGAAGTCGTGCCGGTCCTGCCATTCGATGAGCCGGTCGAGGACCTGGTCCCCCGTCCGGGGGTCCAGGTTGCCGGTCGGCTCGTCCGCCAGGACGAGCGACGGGCCGGTCAGGAGGGCGCGCGCGACGGCGACCCGCTGCTGCTCGCCGCCGGACAGTTCGTCCGGATAGTGGTCCACGCGCGCCTGCAGGCCGAGTTCGGCCAGGAGGTCCTTCGCGGCGGTCAGCGCGCGCCGCCGCGGCCAGCCGGAGATCAGGCCGGACAAGGCCACGTTCTCGGCGGCGGTGAACTCGGGAAGAAGCCCATGGAATTGAAAGATGAAGCCCACCTCGGCCCGTCGCCACCGGGCCCGCTCGGCGGCGTCCTCGGGCATGGGCCGCCCGCCGTGGCGGATGGTCCCCGAGTCGGGCCGGTCCAGCCCGCCCAACACGTTGAGCAGCGTCGTCTTGCCGACGCCGGACTCGCCCTGGATCGCCACTCGTTCACCCCGCCTGACCGTCAGGCCCGTGCGCTCGAGCACGCGGACGTTCTCGTCGCCGCCCGCCGTGCGGCGGCGATAGGTCTTATGCAAGTCCGCGGCCACCAGGACCTCTGCCGTCGTCTCGGTCACGGGGCGTCCTCTGGGGCGGCTCCCCCCGGGCGGGGGGAGGCCTGCCGGGCGATGCGTCGCGTCAGTCCCGTCTCAGCGCCTCCACGGGGTCGAGCCGGGCCGCCCGCCAGGCCGGGTACAGCGTCGCCAGCGCCGCGACCACGATGGCCACCCCGACGATCGTCCCCAGGTCTCCCGCGCGCACGGCGAACGGCAGGTGGTCCAGGTAGTAGATCTCGGGATCGAGTTTAATCAGCCGGAAGCGGTCGAGCACATAGGAGAGGCCCACGCCGAGTCCCGCGCCGAGCAGCGTTCCCAAAACGCCCATGGCGAGTCCCTGGATTACAAAGATCTGGAGCACGCCGCGCGGAGTCGCCCCCATGGCGACGAGGACGCCGATCTGGCGGACCTTCTGCGTGACGGTGAGCACGAGCGTGGTGACGACGCCCAGCGCGGCGACGAGCACGATCAGCCCGATCGCCAGGAACATCATGAGCTTCTCGAGGCGCAGCGCGGAGAAGAAGGTCCGGTTGGCGCTCAGCACGTCCATCACCGCGTAGCGGCCGCCCAGCGCGCCCCTGATCTCCTCGACCCCCTCCGCGAGGCGGTGGATGTCGCGGACGCGGACCGCGACCCAGCTCGCCCCGCCCTCGGCGTCGAACAACTGCTGCGCCACGGGCAGGGCCAGGAACGACCACTGCTCGTCGTACTCGTTGAAGCCGGTGGAGAACGTGCCGACCACCTCGAAGTGGGGCTGCCGCACGGCGACGCCCCACGGCGTCAGCTTCGGCCGCGGCACGAGCAACTGGACGGTGTCGCCGGGGACGAGGCCCGAGCGGCGCGCGAGTTCGGCGCCGAGCACGACCCCCGGGCGGCCCGAGCGCGTCGGCCGGCCGAGGTCGGCGATCGAGCCGAAGACCATCGCGCCCGCGATGTCCGTCACGCGGCCGCCGCGCGCCGGGTCCACGCCGGACACGGCGGTCCACTGCAGCAGGCGCGACGGCCCGACGAGCCCCGCGTAGCCGTGCACGACCGGCTCCGCGGCGACGACCCCGGGGAGCGCCTCGACCGTGCGCACGACGGCGTCGGGGTCGGCGAGCGTCGGCCCCCCGTCCGCGGGCCGGACCAGGATCGACGCGTTCGAGCCGAGGATCCGGCCGATGACGTCCTCCTGGAAGCCGGTCATGAGGGCCAGTGCGAGGATCAGCGACATCACGCCGACCACGAAGCCGAGCGCCGAGAGCACCGAGATCAGCCGCCGGCCGACGAAGCGCCGGGCGATGAACAGCGGGTAGCGGAACCGCCGCGCGGCGCCCGCGCCGGGGGCCGCCGTCGCGTCAGCGGGCACGGCGCGCGACCCACTGCCCCCGCGGGATGCCGCCCTGCACCATCTCGTAGTTCTGCCACGTCCCGCGGATGCGGACGCCGTCGGACTCCAGCACGCCCTCGATCTCGGCGTCCCGCCCGCGCTGCGCGTCGATGCGCTGCAGGAAGAGCTTCCCGCCGACGAAGGTGCCCTGCAGGCTGCCCGAGCCGAGCGCGCCGAGCTTGTACTGGCCGGTCACCAGCGTGCCCGACTGGTCGAGGTAGAAGGTCCCCGTCACGCCGTTGGGCATCCAGGTGACCTCCCACGTGCCCGTCAGCGGCTGCCCGACGCCCGGCGTCCGGCCGCGCAGGTCGGCGATGCGCCGCGTCGTCGATTCGCGCTCGGAGAGCAGCCGGCGGATGTCCTCGAGGCGGCGGTTGCCCTCCTCGGTGAGCTGCAGGACCCGCGCGCGCGCGCGGTCGACCTCGCCCGCGAGCTGGTCCAGCCGCTCGCGCGTGAGGTCCTTCGCGCGCACCGCCTCGCGGTCGAGCCGCTCGAGGCTCGACGTCAGCTCCTGCTGCGCGGGCCCGCGCTCCAGGGCCACGCGGCGGTACGCGCGCGCGGCGTCCGCGAGCAGCTCGGCGATCGTGCGGTTGCGCTCCTCGAGCGCGGCGACGGCGACGCTCGCCTTCTGGGCCTCGAGCGGGCCCTCGGCGCGGTCCGCGCTGGTGACGGGCGGCGGGTCGTCGTCCTCGTCCACCTGCGCGGCCACGGGGAGCAGCGCGGCGACCAGCAGCGGGACGAGCAGGACGGCGGCGAGGCGGGCCCGGAGCGGACTCCGCGCCCCGGCGCCGATCGGGCACAGCGGGAGCAGGCGCATGGGGAGATCGTACTTCCCGGCAGGACGCCGGATCAATTCCGCGCCCCGCCCGGCGGGGGCACGGGGCCCGTCATCTCGTCCTCGGCGCCGCCGCCGGACGCCGGGCCGGGGCCCACGGGCCCCGTCCGGCCGTGCCCCGGCCGCACGGCCCGGCGGTGGACGGCGCCCGTTACCGGCACGCGGCGCCCGCGCGCGGCGCGCGCGCGGGAGAGGAGGCCGAAGACGACCGGCGAGACCAGGTACAGGAAGATCAGCCCCGGGACGACGACCTCGTGTCGCGCCAGCATGGCGGCGAGGATCATGATCCAGAGCGGCAGCAGCCAGTTCGCGTGCCGGCGGATGTCCACGTCCTTGAACGTGCGGTACGGCACGCGGCTGACCATCAGCAGCGCGATCCCCGTCGTCAGCAGCGCTTGCCAGGGCACCCAGGACGCGCGCAGGGCGTGGCCGTCGGCGAGCAGCACCGGGGTGACGATCGCGGCCGCGGCCAGCGGGATCGGCAGCCCGACGAAGTGGTGGTGGTCGGACGGCAGCACGTTGAAGCGCGCGAGCCGGATCACGCCGCAGGCGGCGAAGAGGAAGCAGACCGCCCAGCCGACCCGCCCGAGGCCGGCCACGCCGGCGTGGAAGACGAGCATGGAGGGGGCGACCGCGAACGACACCGCGTCGCACAGCGAGTCCAGTTCCTCGCCGATCTCGCTCGTCGCCCCCGCCAGGCGCGCGATGCGGCCGTCCAGCGCGTCGAACACGGCGGCGCCGAAGATCAGCACCGCGGCCAGCCGGAAGCGGAACTGCGTCGCCGCGAGGATCGCGGCGTAGCCCATCAGCAGGTTGCCGATCGTGAGCGCGCCCGGCAGCAGCGAGCGCGGCACCCGGTCGAGGCCCGCGGCGAGCCGGCGCGGCGGACGCGGGAGGCGGACGCGGCGGCGGCCGGCGGTCACGAAAAGCGCCAGCGGGCGATCGGGGTCACCCCGCCGGTGACGCGCTGCCCCGCCGTGACCAGCGGCTCGGCCCCGTCGAACGGCAGCCGGACCACGGTGCACGACCCGAAGCGGATCAGTCCGTAGCGCTCGCCCGTCCGCAGCTCGTCGCCGCCGCGGGCGCGGCAGACGATGCGCCGCGCGATGAGCCCCGCGACCTGGATCACCTCGACGCGCCCGCGCGCGGTCTCCAGCCGGATCGACAGCCGCTCGTTGACCTCCTCGGCCAGCGGCTTCATCGCGTTGAGGAACTCGCCCGGCTTGTACTCGACCTCGCGCACGGTCCCCGCGACCGGCGAACGATTGACGTGCACGTCGAAGACGTTCAGGAACACCGAGATGCGCAGCCAGCCGTCGTCGTCGCGCCCGACCGAGGTGACGCGGCCGTCCGCCGCCGACACGATCAGCGACGGATCCTGCGGCACCGCGCGCTCCGGGTCACGGAAGAACCAGGTCGTGAACAGCGTGAGCAGGCCGAGCGGCAGGGCGACCCAGCGGAGGCCCGGCAGGAGCGCCGCGAACACGGTCGTCGCGAGCCCGATCAGGACGAAGGGCAGGCCCTCGGGGGCGAGCGGGAGGAGCCGCGTCCAGGCCGGGCGCGGTGGCATCGAGTTGCGGCTTCCCTGCGCGGGGTCGGCGTCGGCGTGGATCGTCACGGCTCTCTCTCTCGGCACAAGGCTAGCATGTCGCTGTAGGGGCGGCCCTTGGGCCGCCCTCCGTTGCGATGCGCTCCAGCCCCCACCCCGCGCGTGCCCCTCGAGGCGGAGGGCGGCCCGAGGGCCGCCCCTACGACACCGACGGCGACGGCGGGCGGCGCAGGGTCGCGCTCATCAGCAGCGCGTCCGAACCGTCGCGGTAGTAGCGACGGCGCAGGCCGACGGGCACGAACCCCTCCGACGCGTAGAGCGCGATCGCCGGGGCGTTCCCCGCCCGGACCTCCAGGTCCGCGCGCTCGGCGCCCGCGTCCTTGCCGCGCGCGACCAGGTCCCGCACCAGCGCGCGGCCCAGCCCGCGGCCCCGGTGCGCCGGGTCGACCACGACGATGAAGACGGACAGCGCGTCCGGCTCCACGCGGGCCACCGCGGCGGCGGCGACCCCGCCGCCGGGGCCCCGGACGACGGGCAGGAACGCGCCGCGGCGTCCCTCGTCCGCGAGCATCGCCTCGGACCAGGGGTTCTCGAAGCCCTCGGCGACGAGGGCCGCGAGCGCGGGCAGCTCGTCCTCGCGCAGCTCCGCGACCGCGTAACCGTCCGGCAGGACGTGCGTCCGCCCGGGCAGGACCGCGTCGGGCGGCACGACGTACGACGGCCCCGGCGGCGCGCCCGCCTGCAGGCGCAACGCGCCCCCGGTCACCAGTCGCGCGAGGGCGAGGACGGGCGGCACGCCCGCGACGACGCGCGTCGCGCCGGCGGGCAGGGGGTCGTCCGCGAGCGCCGGGTGCACGACCACGCGCTGCCCGCGGCCCTCGGGGCGGCGCGCGAGGTCGGCGCGCGGCACGAGCACCGCGCCGGGCTCGGCGCCCTGCGGCCCCGCGCGGCCGACCAGCACGCGCAGGCGCCCCCACGGGAGCGCGACCCACGCGGGGAGCGGCTCGCCGGCGGCGGCGGCCAGGAGCACGAGGCTGTCGGCGCCGCCGAACAGCAGGCCCGGGCGACCGAGGGCGAACCCGCGCGCGAGCCCGAGCGCGACGCGCAGCCCGGAGAAGGACCCGGGCCCGCGGCCGCAGGCCACCGCGGCGACGTCCGGCGCGCCGCAGCCGGCCTCGGCGAGCGCGCGCCGCGCGAGGCCCAGCAGGTCCACGCCCGCGCGCGGTCCGCCGTCGGCGCACGCCACCGACAGCACGTCTCCGTCCCGCACCACGGCGGCGCCCGGGGGCGCCAGGGCGGACTCGAGCACCAGCACGTAACGCGAGGTGCAATTCACGGAACCCGCTGTCACACTTGCTCTCCGGCGGTGGTGGTGCCTGTCCGGCCCGCGTCGTTTTTGCTTCCCGTGCCGGTACGCCCCATTGTTGCCGGGAAGGGGGTCCGGGGGCGAGCGCCCCGGCCCGAGGGAGACATCATGGACCGGACCATCGAAGGCGGCGGTGCAATGCTCGAGCGGGTCCTGCAGGCGCAGAACCTGCAGCAGTTCCGCGACCAGAACTGGACCGGAACGATCGAGGACTACCTCGTGCTGGTGCGCGACAACCCCGCGGTCACGCGGTCCGCGTTCCAGCGCGTCTACGACATGCTCCTGTCCTACGGGACGTCCGAGTACGTCGACAACAAGAAGCGGCTGACGCACTACCACTTCTTCGACGACCCGGACCACGGCGGGCGCGACGCCGTGTACGGGCTCGACATCCCGCTGATGAAGCTCGTCAGCATCTTCAAGAGCGCCGCGCACCGCTACGGCACGGAAAAGCGCGTGATCCTGCTCCACGGGCCGGTCGGGTCGGCCAAGAGCACGATCGTGCGCCTGCTCAAGCGCGGGCTCGAGGACTACTCCAAGCGCCCCGAGGGGGCCGTCTACTCGTACAGCTGGCTGCGCGACCTCGCGAAGCCCGACGAGGGCGTCCCCTGCCCGATGCACGAGGAGCCGCTGCACCTGATCCCGGACGACCTGCGGCCGATGATCCTCGACGAGCTGAACGCCGGCCGCTCGCCGAACCAGATGAAGGTCACGATCGAGGGCGACCTCTGCCCGTTCTGCCGGCAGGAGTTCCGCGAGCTGTCGCTGCGCTACAACGGCGACCTCAAGCAGGTGCTGCAGCACGTGCGCGTGCGGCGCCTGACCCTGTCCGAGAAGGACCGCGTCGGGATCGGCACGTTCCAGCCGAAGGACGAGAAGAACCAGGACTCGACCGAGCTGACGGGGGACATCAACTACCGCAAGATCGCCGAGTACGGGTCCGACTCGGACCCGCGCGCGTTCAACTTCGACGGCGAGTTCAACATCGCGAACCGCGGCATCATCGAGTTCATCGAGGTGCTGAAGCTGGACGTCGCGTTCCTCTACGACCTGCTCGGCGCCTCGCAGGAACACAAGATCAAGCCGAAGAAGTTCCCGCAGACCGACATCGACGAGGTGATCATCGGCCACACGAACGAGCCGGAGTACCGCAAGCTGCAGAGCAACGAGTACATGGAGGCGCTGCGGGACCGGACCGTGAAGGTCGACATCCCCTACATCACCCGGCTCTCGGAAGAGATCAAGATCTACGACAAGGACTACAACACCCGCAAGATCGCCGGCAAGCACATCGCGCCGCACACGCTCGAGATGGCCGCCATGTGGGCCATCCTGACGCGCCTCGAGGAGCCGAAGAAGCACAACCTGACGCTGCTCCAGAAGCTGAAGCTCTACAACGGCAAGACGCTCGCCGGCTACACCGAGGACAACGTCAAGGAGCTGCGCAAGGAAGCCGGCCGCGAGGGCATGGACGGCATCTCGCCGCGCTACATCCAGGACAAGATCAGCAACGCCCTCGTCTCCGAGCGGGACGAGCTGTGCGTCAACCCGTTCATGGTCCTGAACGAGCTGGAGACCGGCCTGCGGCACCACTCGCTGATCAACAGCGAGGAGGACCGCAAGCGCTACCGCGAGCTGCTCTCCGAGGTGCGGCGCGAGTACGAGGACGTCGCCAAGAACGAGGTCCAGCGCGCGATCGCGGCCGACGAGCAGGCGATCTCGAGGCTCTGCGCCAACTACCTCGACAACGTGAAGGCGCACACGCAGAAGGAGCGCGTGCGGAACCCGTACACGGGCCAGGACGAGCCGCCGGACGAGCGCCTGATGCGGTCGATCGAGGAGAAGATCGGGATCCCCGAGAACCGCAAGGACGACTTCCGGCGCGAGATCATGAACTACATCGGGGCGCTCGCGGTCGACAACAAGAAGTTCGACTACAAGTCGAACGAGCGCCTGCACAAGGCCCTCGAGCTGAAGCTGTTCGAGGACCAGAAGGACTCGATCAAGCTGACCTCGCTCGTGACCTCGGTGATCGACCGCGAGACGCAGGAGAAGATCGACGTCGTCAAGAGCCGCCTGATCAAGGACTACGGCTACTGCGAGGTCTGCTCGACCGACGTGCTGCACTTCGTCGCGTCGATCTTCGCCCGCGGCGACGCCAAGGACTGATATCAACGATGTGTAGGGGCGGGCCTCGCGCGCAGCGCGATGGTCCGCCCGCGCGTCGAACGGACGGATCCCCGTGGCCCTGAAGATCGACACCGACGTCGGCCGCTTCCGCCAGATCGTCCGCGGCAAGGTCCGCGACGAGCTGAAGCGGTTCATGTCGCGCGGCGAGATGCTCGGCCGGCAGGGCAAGAACATCGTCTCGATCCCGCTGCCGCGCGTCGACCTGCCGCACTTCGTGCACTCCCCCGGCGGCCAGAAGCACGTCGGCCAGGGCGAGGGCGACGTCGGCCAGACGCTCGGCCCGGCCGGCGAGCAGGGCCAGGGCAAGGGCGAGGCCGGCAACATGCCGGGCGAGCACCTGCTCGAGGTCGAGATGAGCCTCGACGAGCTCGCCGAGCTGCTCGGCGAGGAGTTCGGGCTGCCCCGGATCAAGCCCAAGGGGCGCAAGAACATCCAGTCCTGGACCGGCAAGTACACGGGGATCGCGACCGCCGGGCCGGAGTCGCTGCGGCACTTCAAGCGCACGTTCCGGCAGGCGCTCAAGCGCCACGTCGCCGCCGGCACCTACGACCCGGGCCGGCCGGTGATCGTCCCGATCCGCGAGGACAAGCGCTACCGCACGTTCAAGCGCCAGCCGGTGCCGCAGGCGAACGCCGTCATCTTCTACGTGATGGACGTCTCCGGGTCGATGGGCGACGAGCAGAAGGAGATCGTCCGGATCGCGTCGTTCTGGATCGACACCTGGCTCTCGTCCCAGTACCGCGGGCTCGAGACGGTCTACGTGATCCACGACGCCGAGGCGCGCGAGGTGGACCGGGACACGTTCTTCCGCACGCGGGAGAGCGGCGGCACGGTCATCTCGTCGGCCTACAAGACCGTGCAGCGCATCCTGGGCGAGCGCTACTCCCCCGAGGACTGGAACCTCTACCTGTTCCAGTTCAGCGACGGCGACAACTGGTCGCAGGGGGACACCGAGGCCTGCGTCAAGCTGCTCAAGGAAGACCTCCTGCCCGTGATGAACCTGTTCGCGTACGGGCAGGTGGAGAGCCCGTACGGCTCGGGCCAGTACCTCCTCGACCTGAAGTCGCCGTTCGGCGGCGACGAGCGCGTCGTGCTGACGCCGATCGAGGGCAAGGACGGGATCCCCCGCGCCATCAAGTCGTTCCTCTCGACCGGACGGTGACAGCATGTCCCTGCCCCGCGTCCTCGCCGAGATGCAGCAGAAGGTGGAAGAGGTCGCCCGCGCGTACGGGCTGACCTACTTCCCCGTCGTCTTCGAGGTCGTCGACTACGCCCAGATGAACCAGCTGGCGGCGTACACGGGCTTCCCCGTGCGCTACCCGCACTGGCGCTTCGGGATGGAGTTCGAGGAGCTGTCGAAGTCGTACGAGTACGGCCTTTCGAAGATCTACGAGATGGTGATCAACAACGACCCGACGTACGCCTACCTGCTCGAGGGCAACATGCTCATCGACCAGAAGCTGGTCATGGCGCACGTCTACGGGCACGCGGACTTCTTCAAGAACAACGTCTACTTCAGCCACACCAACCGCAAGATGGTGGACGCGATGGCGAACCACGCTACGCGCGTCCGGCGCTACCGCGACCGCCTCGGCGTCGAGGCCGTCGAGCGCTTCATCGACGGCTGCCTGACGATCGAGGACCTGATCGACCCGCACGCCGCGTTCCGCGAGAACTACGGCCTCGACGAGACGCGGCCCACCGGCGACACCGAGGAGCCGGCGGCCGTCCGCTCTCTGCCCGCCAAGGACTACATGCAGCGCTACATCAACCCGCCCGAGGTGCTCGAGCGGGAGCGCGTCCGGCGGGCCGAGGAGCACAAGAAGCGCCAGAAGTTCCCGCCGGAGCCGCGGCGCGACGTGCTGGGCTTCCTGCTGCACCACGCCCCGATCGAGACCTGGGAGCACGACATCCTGGGGATCGTCCGGGAGGAGTCGTACTACTTCCTGCCGCAGCGCCAGACCAAGATCATGAACGAGGGGTGGGCCAGCTACTGGCACACCACGATGCTGACCCAGAAGCTGCTCGACCCGTCCGAGGTGATCGACTTCGCCGACCACCACTCGGGCACGACCGCGGTGCAACCGGGCCGCCTGAACCCCTACAAGCTCGGGATCGAGCTGTTCCGCGACATCGAGTACCGCTGGGACACCGGCCGCTTCGGCCGGGGCTGGGAAGAGTGCGACGACATGGCCGAGCGGGCGAACTGGAACCGCCCGACCGGCCGCGGGCGCGAGAAGATCTACGAGGTCCGCCGCTACCACTGCGACCTGACGTTCCTCGACGAGTTCATGACCGAGGACTTCGCGCGGCGGCAGAAGCTGTTCGTGTTCGCGAAGGACCGGCGCAAGGACGCGTGGGTGATCCAGTCCCGCGAGTTCGAGGAGATCAAGAAGGCGCTGCTGTTCCGGCTGACCAACTCGGGCCAGCCGATGATCCAGGTCGTCGACGCGAACTTCCGCAACCGCAACGAGCTGCTGCTCACGCACCAGCACGACGGCGTGGACCTGCGCGCCGACTGGGCGCGCGACGTGCTGGCCGCCCTCGCCCGCATCTGGCGCCGGCCCGTCTTCCTCGAGACCGTGTTCGAGGGCCGGGCGCGCCGGCTCGGCCACGACGGCAACCAGCCCAGCGAGACCGACATCACCGCCCCCGCCGAGGCCTGACCCCTCCGGCTTCCCTCTCCGGGGGGTGGGGCTCTGCCC
>JADHED010001321.1_pt1 | contig 21958 bp, 21 predicted proteins | sample 8952041 | NCBI WGS metagenome assembly JADHED01 (sample SAMN16124423, study PRJNA663239) | bioreactor sludge metagenome | isolation source: sludge (control) | place: India:Bengaluru | collected 2018-09-08
ATGCCCAGACCGAGCTGTTTTGAAATCGGGGAAATTTACCGGACAGTAGTGCATGAAAACCGCCGAAAATCGACCAAAAAGCGGCGCCGGGCACGCCCCACGGGACCCCGGGCTCACTCCAGCCCGAGTTCCTGGATCTTGCGCGTGATGGTGTTGCGACCGATGCCCAGCTTCTGGGCAGCTTCGATGCGCCGGCCCCGGGTGTTGGCGAGGGCGGCCAGGATCAGCTTGGATTCGAAGCGGCGGGTCAGCTCGTCCCAGACATCGTGGCGCCCAGCCGCGAGCAGTTCATTGGCCTCCAGCTCCAGGCCATGTTCCCAGGCTTCGCCGCCCGCCTGAGCGGGGCCGACGAGGCTCACCGGGGCGGACGCATCACGCCACGCGGGAGAAGGCGCGTCCGGCACGCCGGCGTGTTCAGCGGCCGCGGGCGCCACCGGGGCCGCCGGAACCTCCGCAACCGTCGCGGGCGCGCCAGGCACCGGGCCACCGGCCAGCACCTCGGGCGGCAAGTCCTTTTCGTCGATCAGCTGTGCCGGCGCCATCACAGTCAGCCAGTGGCAGATGTTCTCCAGCTGGCGCACGTTGCCCGGGAAGCCGAAGGTGCCCAGGCGCGCGAGCGCGGCGTCGGCAATGCGCTTGGGCTCCACGCCGAGCTGGCGGGCGCTTTGCTGCAGGAAGTGGCGCGTCAGCATGGGGATGTCTTCGCGCCGGTCGGTCAGGCGCGGCAGCCGCAGGCGGATCACGTTGAGGCGGTGAAACAGATCCTCGCGGAAGGCGCCTTCGCGCACGCGCTGCTCCAGGTCCTGGTGCGTCGCGGCAATGACACGCACGTTGGCCTTGACCGCGCTGTGCCCGCCCACGCGGTAGAAACTGCCGTCGGACAGCACGCGCAGCAGACGGGTCTGCAGGTCGAACGGCATGTCGCCGATTTCGTCGAGGAACAAGGTACCGCCATCGGCCTGCTCGAAACGGCCGCGGCGCATGGTCTGCGCGCCGGTGAAGGCCCCGCGCTCGTGGCCGAAGAGTTCGGACTCGAGCAGGTCTTTCGGAATGGCCGCGGTGTTGATGGCCACGAACGGGCCGCCGGCGCGCTGAGAATGCTTGTGCAGCGCGCGCGCGACGAGCTCCTTGCCCGAACCCGATTCGCCGGTGATCAGCACCGTGACGTTGCTTTGCGACAGCCGGCCGATCGCGCGGAACACGTCCTGCATGGCAGGCGCCTGGCCGAGCATTTCAGGGGTTTCACCCAGGCGCTCTTCGGCCACTTCCTCGCGCTGGCTCTCCTCGACCGCGCGGCGGATCAGCTCCACCGCTTTGGGCAGGTCGAACGGCTTGGGGAGGTATTCGAAAGCGCCCCCCTGGAAGGCCGACACGGCGCTGTCCAGGTCGGAGAAGGCCGTCATGATGATGACGGGCAGGCCGGGCAGTCTTTCCTTGACCCTGGTGAGCAGGTCCAGGCCCGAGCCGCCAGGCATGCGGATGTCGCTGACCAGCACTTGGGGGCCGCCCTCGTCGCCGGCGGCTTCGAGTGCCTGCAGCACCTCGCGCGGGTTGGTGAAGCTGCGGGTGGGCAGGTGGTCGCGCGCCAGGGCCTTCTCCAGCACGAAGCGGATCGATTGGTCATCGTCAACTATCCAGATCGGCTTCATGTGCGGGCATCCCTTTGGTCAGTCGGTCATGGCAACGGAATCAGTATCTTGAAATCCGTCCGGCCCGGCACGCTCTCACACTCGATCAGGCCATGGTGCTGCTGCACGAACGTCTGCGCCAGCGTCAGCCCCAAGCCGGAACCGCCTTCGCGCCCCGACACCAGCGGGTAGAACAGGCGATCCCTGATCGAGTCTGGCACGCCAGGCCCGTTGTCGATGACATGCAATTCCAGTGCCAACCGGTAGCGCTGCTTGCCAAAGGTCACCTGGCGCAGGACGCGGGTGCGGAAAATGATCTCGGCATCGCCCGTCGCGATGCGCTCGGTCAGCACCTGCGCGGCGTTGTGGCTGATATTGAGTACCGCCTGGATCAGTTGCTCGCGGTCACCGCGGAACTCGGGGATCGAGGTGTCATAGTCGCGCACCACCTTCAGGCCGCGCGGGAACTCGGCCAGGATCAGCGACCGCACCCGTTCGCACACCTCGTGAATGTTGACGTCACCCACCACGTGCGGACGCCGGTGCGGCGCCAGCAGGCGGTCCACCAGCGTCTGCAGGCGGTCGGCCTCGCGGATGATGACCTGGGTGTATTCGGTCAGTTCCGGCGAGCCCATCTCCATTTCGAGCAGCTGCGCCGCGCCACGGATACCACCGAGCGGGTTCTTGATCTCGTGGGCCAGGTTGCGGATGAGCTCCTTGTTGGCCTTGGCCTGGTCGAGCAGGCGCTCTTCGCGGTCCTGGCGGGCCTGGGCCTCCAGCGGCAGCATCTCGACGATGACCTCGCCCGGGCGCTCGGTCTGCGCCACGATCACGTGCACCGGCATCGGCTCATAGGATTGGCGCAGCAGCATGGCGTCGTAGCGCAGCGCGGCAAACTCGTTGTCGTGCGCGCTGGCCAGGGCGTTGGACATGGCCTGGGGTGCCACGAAGCTGTTGGCGAACTGCGAGCCTTCGATGGTGCGGCGCGACTGGCCCATCGCATCTTCGAGCGCCGAGTTGGCGAACAGCACGATGCCATCGCTGCGCACCACGGCCACCAACGTGGCCAGCAAGTCGAACGCCAGGAACCGGGAGGGGTTGGGTGTGAGCGGGGTCAAGCGGCTTATTTTGCCGCAGAAGCCGGCGCGCCAACGGCCACCGGAACGGACCCCGACGTGGCGGCCGGCGCGGGTGCGGGCGACCGACCCAGCTCGCGCCGGATGCCGACGATGTCGCTTTCGGTGCGCGCGATCGCAGCCTTGAGTTCGGCCACGCGGTCGAGGTATTTCTGGTGGTTGCGGCTCTCTATCCCCTGCTGGTCGGGTTTGCCGTCCTTGTACTCGGCGAGCAGTTCGGCGCGGCGGGCTTCGGCGCGTTTGAGCTCGGCCTCCAGTACGGCGCGGGCATCCGCGTCGCGGGCCTGCTGGTCGTTTGTGTCGACCTTCTGCGCTGCGGTTCCGGACGCAGCCGTTGACGAACCTGTGGTCACCTTGACGGCTGTACCCGGGATGACGCTGACGTTGTTGGTCTGAATGATCTTGCAGTTCGCGTCCTTGGCAGCCGCCGGGTCGTTCGTGTAAGTGTTGCTCCCGCACTTGTAGGCGCGATCCTGTGCAAAGCCGGCAGATGCGGCCCCAAGAAGAAAAAGAAAAGTCGGCAATGTGTGTTTCAAGTCCATTCCTCACCTGCGCCATGGTGCGGCGGGGCGCCTAGTATCGATCAAACCACGAACTTAGCAAAGTTCCGACGCTTTTCCCCATGAAAAAGGGCGGCTTGCGCCGCCCTTTTGCAACCATTCGCAACCGGGTTTACAGCGAATAGTACATGTCGTACTCGACCGGATGCACGGCCATGCGGAAACGCGTGACTTCGCTCATCTTGAGATCGATGTAGGCGTCGAGCATGGTGTCGGTGAACACGCCGCCCTTGGTCAGGAAGGCGCGGTCCTTGTCCAGGTGCTCCAGGGCCTGGTCGAGGCTGTGGCACACGGTGGGCACCAGCTTGTCCTCTTCCGGCGGCAGGTGGTAGAGGTCCTTGGTGGCGGCTTCGCCCGGGTGGATCTTGTTTTCCACACCGTCCAGGCCGGCCATCAGCAGCGCCGCAAAGCCGAGGTAGGGGTTCATCAGGGGATCGGGGAAGCGCGCTTCGACGCGGCGGCCCTTCGGGTTGGCCACGAACGGGATGCGGATCGAAGCCGAGCGGTTCTTGGCCGAGTAGGCCAGCTTGACCGGCGCCTCGAAATGGGGCACCAGGCGCTTGTAGCTGTTGGTGCCGGGGTTGGTGATGGCGTTCAGGGCGCGGGCGTGCTTGATGATGCCGCCGATGTAGTACAGCGCGAACTCGGACAGGCCGGCATAGCCGTCGCCCGCGAACAGGTTCTTGCCATCCTTCCAGACCGACTGGTGCACGTGCATGCCGGAGCCGTTGTCGCCGTGGTAGGGCTTGGGCATGAAGGTGGCGGTCTTGCCATAGGCGTTGGCCACGTTCTGGATCACGTACTTCTGCAGCAGCGTCCAGTCAGCACGCTCCACGAGCGTGGAGAACTTGGTTCCGATCTCGTTCTGGCCGGCACCGGCGACTTCGTGGTGGAACACCTCGACCGGAATGCCCAGCGATTCGAGCACCAGCGCCATTTCGGCACGCATGTCCTGCGTGCTGTCGACCGGCGGCACGGGGAAGTAGCCGCCCTTGACGGAGGGACGGTGGCCGCGGTTGCCGCCTTCGAGCTTGGCGCCGGTGTTCCACGGGGCTTCGTACTCGTCGATCTTGTAGAAGGTATCGCTCGGCTCGGTGCTCCAGCGCACGCCGTCGAACAGGAAGAACTCGGGCTCGGGGCCGAAGTAGGCGGTGTCACCGATGCCGGAGGCCTTCAGGTAGGCTTCAGCGCGCTTGGCGATCGAGCGCGGATCGCGGTCGTAGGCCTTGCCGTCGGCGGGCTCGACCACGTCGCAGACCAGGATCAGGGTCGACTCTTCGAAGAAGGGGTCGATGTTGGCGGTGTTCGGATCGGGCATCAGCAGCATGTCGGAGGCTTCGATGCCCTTCCAGCCGGCGATGGAGGAGCCGTCGAAGGCGTGGCCGCTGCTGAATTTGTCTTCATCGAAATGCGACACGGGCACGGTCACGTGCTGCTGCTTGCCGCGGGTATCGCAAAAACGGAAATCAACGAACTTGACTTCGTTGTCTTTCACCATGCTCATGACGTCTGCGACGCTCTTTGCCATCAGATTCTCCTGGTTGGAAGGTTGTTAGGAATGGGATTCGAATGCAGGGATGCAGGTTCTGTGCCAGAAAGACGGTTTTCCGGCCCACAGCCACCCCCGCATTGTGCCCCGAGACCGCCGGCTGAAAATCGATCGGCCTTCACCCAGATCAAAAAAGCTGAACGTCAATGCACTATGTTAGTGCAATCATCGTTGCACCGATATGGTGCCTCATTGATTTCGCACCAATTCAGGGCCAAGACGCACATCAAAGGCCGCCAGCCCCTGCAACAGAACCGGCCAGGCCTGCGCCACCGCCGCCGGGTCGCCTTTGACGCCGAGCTCAATGTGACGGCCATGCTCGGGGTGGTCCACGCTGGGCAGGCTGAACACCTTGACCAGGGGATGCGCCTGCTCGATCGCCTCCATCAAGGGCGTCAGCGTGGCCTCCATCGCGCCGAACACGATCACCGAGCGCTCGGTCCAGGCGCCGGTGACAAAACGATGCGGGTACAGCGTGTCCAGCACCCACTCGATCATGGGCCAGGCCATCACGGGAAAGCCTGGAAGGAAATGGATGCCCCCACGCTCGCCCACTGCGTGTGGCTCGCTGCCCCCCGAGGGGGCCTTCGCGCCTTGGGACGGCCCGGCGGCGCTCATGTCCGGTCGCTGCGGGTAGCAGCTGAACCCCGCAATCTTGTTGTACGGATTGGGAATGATCTGTGCGCCCAGGGGAAACACGCCCATGTTCAGCCGGTGGGCGTTGTCGGCCCGGTCGGGCTCGAAGGGCTTGCCCTGTTCGCGGGCGATGTCCTGCATGCGTTCCAGGATCAGCGCGGCCGCCTGCGGGTGCAGTGCCAGGTCCACGCCGAGCGCACGCGCCGCGCATTGGCGTGTGTGGTCGTCGGGCGTGGCGCCGATGCCGCCGGTGGAAAACACCACGTCGCCTGAATCGAAGGCCCGTTTGAGCGCCGCGGTGATGCGCGCCGGCGAATCGCCCACGTACTCGGCCCAGCCCAACGCCAGCCCGCGCGCACCCAGCAGTTCGATGACCTTGGGCAGGTGCTTGTCTTCGCGTTTGCCAGACAGGATCTCGTCGCCGATGACGATCAGGCCAAACGCCCCGGGCGCTTCAGGGCGCAGGGGGGGTGGGGAGTGCGGCTGCAGCAGCTTGGGCGGGTGGTTCATCCCGCAATGCTAGCGGCTCGGATGCGACGAACGGTGGCGGCGCCTCGGGCGCGGCCCGCAGCTGCTCCAGCGCGGCCAGCGCGTAGTGGGCAAACCAGAGCGACGAGAACGCAAACACCAGCGTGTAGATCCAGATCGCCACCGGCGCCAGGATCACGAAGGCCGCCGCGAACAGCGTGCCGGACGCCCACACGATGCTGGGTGCCGCGCCGAGGTATCCGGTCAGGATGCCGATGCCCAGCAGCCAGCCGCGGTGTTCGCGCAGGATCGCGATGCGCTCGGCCTTGCTGGCGTGCTCGGCCAGCACATCGAAGCTCATCACCCGGTAGGTCAGCCAGCCCCAGATCAGCGGCGGCAGGATCAGGATCAGCGGCGGCACCAGCCACAGCGGCAGCGACACCACCAACGCGATCACCGCCAGCAGGATCGAACCGGCCGACCAGAGCAGGCTCATCAGCAGCGAGCCGCCGCGTTTGCGCTCCAGTTGGGGAAACCGCCGCTCGGCCACCAGCGCCACCACTGCCGGCGTCATCATCACCGCAACGATCACCAGCGCCACCAGCACGATGAGCGGTGTCACCGCGAAGATCACGACCAGCGGCGCCAGCACCGTTTTCAGGTTGCCGACGCCCATGCCTTCGAGCCAGCCCCACAGCCGGGTGATCCAGGCGGATGACTCCAGCATCGCGCGCACCCAGTCGAGCGCGGGCTCCCAGAAGAAATACCCCAGCCCGAGCGCCAGCACCACCATGATGATCAGCGGCAGGAACGACAGCGCGATCACCCGCGGATGCAGACAGTACGCCACCGCGCGCCAGAACGAATCGAGAAGCAGCTTCATGGCGCAAGCATAACAAGCGGCCTTGGTGGGGCAAGGAGGCGTGACCGCCACCTTGAGGAAACCAGGATGTGCAGGCCTCGAAAAACGCGCAAGAATCGGTATTCAGGGTGGTATGCTGCTAGCGCGCTCGTCACATCTTTGGATCGGAGGCTGACATGTCCCATCTTTGGCAAAAACCCGCAACCGAGCTGGCCCGGCTGATCGCCGACAGGAAAGTCAGCTCGGTCGAAGTCGTCGAGGCCCATCTCCACCGCATTGAGGCGGTCAACCCCAAGGTCAACGCGATTGTCCGGGTACTCGCCGACGAAGCGCGCGCTGGCGCGGCCCTTGCCGACCAGGCGGTTGCGCGCGGCGACCGCCTCGGCCCCCTTCATGGCGTCCCATTCACAGTCAAGGAGAACATCGACGTCGCCGGACTGCCCACAACCTGGGGCGTGCCGGCGCTTTCCGGCGCGGTGGTTCCGATGGATGCGCCCGTCGTGCAGCGCATGCGCGAGGCCGGTGCGATTCCTATCGGGCGCACCAACCTGCCTGACATGGGCTTGCGCGTCACCACAGACAGCTCGCTACACGGCATCACGCGCAACCCGTGGAACCCGCTGCGCACGACCGCAGGCTCCAGCGGCGGTGAGGCGGCCGCCCTGGCCACCGGGATGAGTCCGATCGGTCTTGGCAACGACCTTGGTGGCTCGTTGCGCAACCCGGCCAATGCGTGCGGTATCGCTTCGATTCGGCCCTCGGCGGGTCGGGTTCCTGACGCCGGCTTTGTCCCCAGGGAAGACTACCTGATGGCCGTGCAACTGATGAACGTACAGGGCCCGATGGCGCGCAGGATCGACGATGTCCGCCTGGGCTTGCAGGTGCTGATGGGTGCCCACCCGCGCGACCCCTGGTCGTTCACTGCTCCGCTGAACGGACCGGCACCGAACGGGCCGATCCGGGTCGCTGTGGTCACGGCACCGCCGGGCGGAACCTGCGATCCCACCGTCTCGGCAACGGTTCGCCGCGCGGCAGACGCGCTGGCAAATGCGGGGTACGAAGTCGTTGACGCCTGTCCACCGCGCTACGAGGAAGTAGCGGCTACCTGGGCTCGCCTGTTGATGGGCGATTTCGCGTCAGTCCTTGACCAGCTGATGCCGCTGATGGGAGAGGGGGGCAAGACCTTCCTGGCGACCGCCAACGCCGCCGTCGCGCCTTTGACCAGCACGACCGACATGTCACAGTTGCTCGCGCTGCGACATGGTCTCGGACGGGCTTGGTCGCAGTTCATGGCCGAGCACCCGCTGGTGTTGACTCCGACATGGACCCAGATACCGTTCGAGCAAGGTTTCGACGCCGCCACCGCGCAGGGCGCCGCCGCCACGGTGGAAATGATTCGTCCGGTGGTGGCGGCCAACCTACTCGGTTTGCCATCGGCCTGCGTGCCCGCCGGACGCGACACGGCAACCGGCATGCCCATCGGCGTGCTGCTCACTGGCCAGCGCCTGCGCGAGGACTTGTGCCTGGATGCGGCGGAGGTGATCGAAGCACAGAGCGGCCTCGCGACACCGATCGACCCGGTGGCATGACCCACGGTTGCCCGTGCCGGCGGCACGGGCGTTGAAGAACGGACATGGGGCGGCGGGCCAGTGGGCCTTGCAAGTTTCTTGGACGCAGGCCAAGCGCTCGTGGCGAGCGAAAACCGGCCCTTTGAAGGGCGACCCGGACATAAACGGCAACGCCCAGCCGATAAGCAACCCGCGTCCGTGATCTGACCTTCGCGACAAGCGGATTACGCTGACCGGTCGGATCACCCGCGCCCCACTAGCCGCTTCAGGCCCTGGATCTGCTGCGCCCAGAAGCCGGCACCGTAGTCACGGCCCTGCTCCACCTGGTCGCGCACGCCGGTGGCGTCGAATCGGCGCTCGAAGTTGGCGGTACCGAACAGAATGTCCCACCACGGCAGCAGCACCCCGAAGTTGTACCCCCCGAGCGTTCCTCTGCCAGCGGTCTCGTGTCCGATGCCCACGCTGTGGTGCAAGCGATGAAAGCGCGGGCTCACCCACAGCCGCTCGCCGACGCGACCGAACCAGATCTTCAGGTTGGCATGCTGGAAGCTTTCGCTGAGCTGGCTGATGGCCACCAGCGCCACGAACTGCCCGGGTGCGACGCCGATCAGGATGGCCAGCAAAACGAACAGCAGGTCGCGCAGCACGTCGTCGAGCAGGTGGTTGCGGTTGTCGGTCCACATCGTCATCTGGCGCTGCGAGTGGTGCAACGAATGCAAGGCCCACCACCAGTTGAACTGGTGCTGGGCCCGGTGCAGCCAGTAATTGGCCAAGTCGAACACCACGAGGTAGATCAGAAAGCTGACCAGCGCGCCATCGGTCACGCCGGGCCAGAGCTGATCCAGATGGAAGGTCGGCAAGCCCCGCGCGCGCAGCGCGCCGATGCCTTCTTCCAGCCAGTTCTCGAAGGTGAAGAACATCACCAGCTTGAACAGGCCCAGGCGGTGGATCAGCGTGTAGATCACGTCCACCCGCACCGCAGGCCGGTCGGTCACGGGCTCCACCGGCCATTGGCGCTGCATCGGCCCGATCACCGCCACCATCACCGCGATCTGCAACAGGCCTACGACGAGCCAGCCGGTGCCGTCGTAGGCCTGCTCCAGCAGGTTGCCCGCACCCAGGGCAAAGGCGATCGGCTGCACCACCGCCTCGTACAGCCACTGCTGCACCGCCGAGAAGCTGTCGGAAAACCACTCCATCGGTCCGCCCCTAGCCGCCGTGCGCCGTGATCCAGCGCTGGTAGTCCGGGTGCTCGCGCAGCGTCCGGAAGCAGAACCCGCGCTCCTTCAACCCCACGATCAGCGGCTCCAGCACAGCGGGCGCCCAGGGATCCTTGCGCGACCAGATGCCCAGGTGGGCCAGCAGGATGTCGCCAGCCCGGATGTCGGCCAGCGCCCTCTTCAGCAGCGCGTCGTTGGGATGGCTCTCGCTGGACAGCTCATCGCCCAGAAACCCGGCCGGCGACCAGCCCACGTGTTTGTACCCGCAGGCCTCGGCCGCTGCCAGCAGCCTGGCAGAGGTCTTGCCCCCTGGCGCGCGGAACACGGGCAGCGGCTTCTTGCCGGTGTGGTCCTGCAGGCGCTCGGCGGCATAGGCGATGTTGGCGCAGTATTTGGCCGCGTCCCAGGTGAATTCGCGCCCGGCGAGTGCACCGGCCGAGGGCCGAATGCGAAATGTCGGCGCCACGCCCTTGAGGTCGCCGCGCCAATAGGCGTGATCGTAGGTATGTGAGGCGAATTCGTGCCCCTCGGCCGCGCGCGCCTTCCACCAGGGTGCCCAGTGCTGGCCCAGGCTGCCATCACCCTCCTGCGTCTTCTCGTTGGCGGCGAAGAAGGTCACCCGCACCTGCTGCCGTTTCAGCACCTCGGCCACCAGCGGCGCGATGCCCATGTGCCCGGTGTCGAAGGTCAGGTAAACCGGCTTGGAGCAGGCATTCTTTGAATCATTCTGGGCCCATCCCAGCGTCGGATGGCCACAACACGCTATCAAAAACGAAGCAATCAGAACGCCGCGCAACGGCGCTCGCCGCTCGGTGGTGGCACCGTCACTGGCGCGACGCATGGTCCAGCGTCCAGACCCCGTGCGGGGATTTGCCCACGCTGATCTGGCGCACCACGGAGCGGGTGGCCATGTCGATCACGGTCAATTTCTTGGCCCAGCGCGAAGCCAGCAGGATGGTCTTGCCGTCGGCCGAGATGTCCATGTCGTCCGGGCCCGACGGGCCGGGGAACTGGTCGACCACCTCCATCTTCTGGTAGTCGATCTTGCTGATGGTGTTCGCCACGCGGTTGCTCACCAGCACGTGCCGGCCATCGCCCAGTGCGCGGAACGAATGTGCGCCCTTGCCGGTCTTGATGGATTTGATCAGCCGCCCTTCCTTGCCGGTGACGTCGTACACCTCCACGCTGTCGCCGCCGGTCAGACCGACCAGCACGGTCTTGTCGTCAGGCGTGCCGAACACATCGGCCGGCATCGAGCCGGTCTTCACGCGCCATTTGAGCGTCTGGGTCGGCAGGTCGATGGCGACCAGTTCGTCGCTGTCCTGCATGGTGGACCACACGGTGCTGCTCTTCGTGTCGATCCACAGGTGACTGGGCGTCTTGCCCGTGGAAATGCGCTTGGCCAGCTGCATGTCCTTGCCGTCCCAGCGGTAGATGTCCACGTGGTTGAGCCGGTTGGCGGCAGTGACGAACCACTTCATGTCCGGCGAAAAACGAAGGTGGTAGGGGTCGATGATGTCGCGCACCGTGCGCTGCACCTCGGCGGTGCGCGGGTCGATGAAGGTCAGCGAATCGCTGAGCGCGTTGGCCACGATGACCGACTTCTCGTCCGGCGTCATGTACAAATGGTGCGGTTCCTTGCCGGTGGGAATGCGTTTGACCTCTTTCCACGTGGTGGGGTCGATCACGCTGACATTACCGTCCAGCGAATTCAGCACGAACACCGGCGCGGGCTGCGCCGCCGATACCGCCGCCGGAGCGGAAATCAGCGCCGCCACGAGGGAAAAAGACAGGAAAAACCGGAATAAAGACGTCACGGACCACCACTTTCTCAACAGGCGGCAAGTGTATCCCGGCCCCCGGCCCGGCACCGGGACGCCGGTCGGTTCCCTTACCATTGCCTGCCATGAACTTGATCGACATCAATGGTGTCAGCCTTGAAGTGCGCCGCATCGAGGCCGGCGACGGTCCGGGCGCCGGTGCGCCCCTGGTGTTCCTGCACGAGGGACTCGGATCGGTGGCCATGTGGCGCGACTGGCCGGACCGGCTGTGTGCCGCCACCGGGCGAGCGGGCGTCGTGTATTCGCGCCGGGGCTACGGCCGATCCGCGCCGGTGCCCGACGTTCGAGGCCGCGGCCGGCTGGCGCCCGACTACATGCACCGCGAGGCCTGGGACGTGCTGCCGATCCTGCTCGCCCAGCTGGGCATCGCGCGGCCGGTGCTGGTGGGCCACTCCGACGGCGGCACCATCGCCCTGCTGCATGCCAGCCGCAACCCGGTGAGCGCCTGCGTCGTGATGGCGCCGCACGTGATCGTCGAAGACGTGTCCGTCGCGTCCATCACCCAGGCGCGCGAGGCCTGGGCCAGCGGCCTGCGTGAACGCCTGGCGCGCTACCACGAAGACGTGGACGTCGCGTTCTGGCAATGGAACGATATCTGGCTCAGCGACGAATTCCGGCGCTTCGACATCCGCGCCGACTGCCGGCACATCACCGCGCCGTTGCTGGCCATCCAGGGCGAGGGCGACCCCTACGGCACGATGGCGCAGATCGACGAGATCGCGACCAGCGCGCCGCACACCCGCCTGCTCAAGCTGCCGGAATGCGGGCATTCGCCCCACAAGGACCAGCCCGAGGCGGTGATCGAGGCGATCCGGGCATTTCTGGCCGAGCCGAAGTCAATACTGAATTGATAGCACGTCATGGCCATCCGGCGCCGGGAAATGGCCATTCTGACCTGATTTTCAGCCCCACCCGGACAAAAAGCGCCTCACGGGCGGATCAAGGCCAGCTCCTCGGGCCCCAGCCAGCTCCACTGGCCTGGAGCCAGCGTGTCGGGCAGCTTCAACGCGCCGATCTGCGAGCGGTGCAGCGCCTCCACGCGGTTGCCCACGGCGGCCAGCATGCGTTTGACCTGGTGGTACTTGCCCTCGGTCAGCGTCAGGCGCAGGTGCTGCGGTGCCACCGCTTCGCATGCGGCAGCCTTGACCGGTCTGGGGTCGTCATCGAGCACCACGCCAGCAAGCAGCCGCGCGATCTGCCGGTCGTCCAGCGGGTGCTTGGTGTCCACCTCGTACACCTTGGGCACGTGGTGGCGCGGCGAGCTCATGCGGTGAATGAACTGGCCGTCATCGGTCAGCAGCAGCAGGCCGGTGGTGTCCTGGTCCAGCCGGCCCACGGCCTGCACGCCCTGCACCGGGCCTTTCTGGGGCCGCTGGCGCAACGGCGCGGGCAGCAGGGTGTAGATGCTAGGCCAGGTGGAGGGCTTCTGCGAACACTCGGTGCCGGCAGGCTTGTGCAGCAGGATGTAGGCCTTCTCGTGGTACGGCCACGGCTTGCCCTGCACCGTGAACCACAGGCCCGTGGGATCAAAATCGGCGGTCGAATCGTCGCAGGGCTCGCCTTTGACGGTGACCAGCCCCTGCTGCACCAGCCCGGCACAGATGCGCCGCGTGCCGAAGCCCTGGCTGTAAAGAATGTCCTGCAGCTGCATGGCGCCTCAGCAGAAGATCAGCGCGAGCCAGGCGGGGTCGTCCAGCACGTATTGCACGACGAAGCCGCCGAACCGGTAGGTCTGGAACTCCAGGTTGGCAATCAGATCGGGCCAGCGCATCGTGCGGATTATCCCTGCCCGTTCGCCCGTGTCGCTGGGCTCGCCGGCGGCTCAGGCCGCATAGTCGATCGGCAGGCTGTAGGTCGGATCGGCATGCCAGTCCCAATAGGTCTGAGCCAGACGCTTCGTGATCGGCCCAGGGCGGCCGTCGCCGATGGGGTGCTCATCCACCCGCGTGACCGGCAGCACCCCGCCGCCGGAGGTCGAGATGAAGACCTCCTGGGCACGCCGAAGTTCGTCCGCCGGCAGCGCCCGCATCTCGACCGGCAGACCGAGGCCGCGGGCCATTTCGATCACGGTGCACCGCGTGATGCCCTCCAGCATGCCCTCGGCCGGGGTCACCAGCGTGCCATGAACGATGCAGAACACGTTGAAACCCGGCCCCTCGACCACATTTGCGGCGGCGTCGACGAGCAGCACGCTGTCGGCGCCGGCATCGAGCGCGCCCAGCAGACCCATGGTGAGATCGTTCCAGTGGTAGTTCTTGGCCGTCGGGTCCACCGATGCGGCGGGAATGCGCTGCACGTCGCTGATGCGCAGGTGCAGGCCCTTTTTGCGTTGCTCGGCATTGGCAATCCAGACGTACGGGACCGCAAACGCGTAGAACTGGTTGACGGCCTCGCGCGGGTCGCGCGAGCCCCAGGGCGGCTGGCCGCGGGTGCAGATCATCTCGACGTAGGAAGCCCGCAGCCCGCTCAGGCGCACGCATTGCGTCAATACGGCGGCGATCTGGTCCGCATTGAGGCCCGGTTCCAGCCGCCAGCGCCGGCAACTGCGCAGGAACCGCTCCAGATGGGCATCGAGCCGGAAAAAAGCGCCGTTCCAGACCGTGACCACGTCGTACGTGGCGTCGGAGCGCAGGAAGCCCCAGTCGGTGATCGGGATCGCGGCATCGGCAACCGGCACATACTGCCCGCGCACGAAAGCGACGCCCTGGGAAAAGTCTGGTTCGGTCATCGCACGCGCCCTCCGGTGAACATGGCTCGCCGGATTATGGCGACAGACCAGGCACGGCGAGCGATCGCCCGACGTGAAAAAGCCGCCGTTGGGGTGCAACGGCGGCCTTTTCGGGACATGTGGTGGTGGGGTGGAACCCTGCGCCAAACCTATGTAACTCAGCGCCTTAGAACCGCTATGAAGTCCTGCGGAAAGGTGCGGAATCCAGCCCCAACTGCCAACAATCCTACCAGTTCTGCCCGGCCGGGGGCACCAGCCAAGTGCATCAGACAGGACGCCAGTTCGATTCCCATTTGCGGAATTGAACCCGAGTCCGCATCTCCGGTTCGGCTGGCATGTTTTCACTGAGCGAGACCAGCCCCAGGCAGGGCCGCGTGCTTCCGAAGTAAGCGCCGGAAGAATGCTTCGATCCGTTCTGCCGATCCGTGGCCGGTGAGCTCGTTGGCCCCGAAGCGATAGACCTCGTACCCGGCGAGCCGGAGGTCACGATCGGCCGCCACCATGTCCGCGTACCTGGCGAGGGATGGCTTCCCGTCCTCAGCGAAGTGCTGAGATCCGTCAACCTCGACGACCACACGGCCTGCGTCGCTAAAGAGGAGTAGGAAGTCCATGCGTTGCCGAGATAAGCGTCCAACCCCGCCGAGCTGTGCCAGCGTGTATGGGTCGTAATGCAGATAGACCTGCGGAATGAGGGCTGGCAGCTTATCGCCGAGATCCTTGAATGCCCGGTAGTAGACGCTGAATACGTTTCGTTCGCCGTCCGATGCGAGGGATGCCATCAGACGTTGAGAAAGCGATCGCCGTGCATCTGATTCGTCCTGGATGCCTTGCCGTTCCTTCCACCACGAGAGCATCTCCTCCTTGGTAAGTCCGTTGGCCTGAATCGGGCGGTCATACACGAGGCAGTGCTCTTCATTCCTTACGATTCGGATGTCGTTGTTGATGGCATCCTGGATGACGATCTCGGGCTTCGGACCCGTTGACGCGAAGATCAAATTCTTGGGCGCGCCAGATACGCCACCACTGATTCGATTCACCGCGAACGCCGAATGTCCTGAGATGTTCCCCGATGGCCTTAGCTGGAAGCCGTCCGCCTTGAGGAGAGTATTCAGTGTCTCAACGAGCTGCGTCTGCTCCTTTCCTCTTCGGGCATTTGGAGAGACGACCGCCTCAAGCAACTTGAAGAACAGTTGTCGGGAGCAGCTCAGTGCGCCCACCACCTCGAGCAATTCAGCGTTGGTCCAGTCGTCGTTGTTCACGCAGTGCCGTATAACGGACTCCTCCAAGTTTGCCTCGAAGCCCGCGCCACGCATTTCCGGTAATGGCCAGATCTTGGATAATTGTTCGACAACCGGGAGTTCGCCGAAGAGACCCGAGCATCAAGGAAGTGATGCGCGTGGCAGCGGCATCCTTGGTGCGGGTGCCACCGGCCAGGGCGCGCAGTGCATTGCCCACCAGTTGTTTGCGGTTGGCTTCGGTGACCAGCACGGAGAAGGTGGGGTACTCGGGCGAGATGTCGGCAAAGCGCTGGCCCAGCGCCAGGCCAGAGACGATGTTCACCACGTCGCGGAAGTTGATGCGCTCGTCCGGGCCCAGTCGCGCGCGGTCGCGCAGGGACACGCCCTTGGACCAGTCCTGCAGCGTCTTGGTCTTGCCCTGGTAGGTGACCTCGAACGCGGTCATCTGTTTTTCTTGCAGCCACTTGCTCATGGACCGTAGCGAGTCCTGGGCCTTGGACAGGTAGATGGCCTTGGCGCCGCCGCTGGCGGTGGACGCCAGATCGAGTGCCGCCGCGTATTGCGACAGGTAGCGCTTGTAGTCCTCGTCCGGCGACTTCAGGCGGAAGAACACCTCGTCTGCGAGGTTGTTGTCGCTGAACTTCGGCTTGTCGAAGGGCTGGATGAAGTAGATGTAGAAGTCGCGCTCGGGCTGGGCAGTGGGCCGGTCATTCGGCGCGCCAAAGAACAGGTATCCGGTCGCGCCGTGGGAGTGGAGCACCGTCACGCCAGACTTCGTGCTGCCCGTCGATGCGGTGGCCCGCGAGTCGCTGCGCTGGGTAGAGAAGCCCGGCTACAACCGCGTGTTCGTGTCCGGCCAGGATGTCGGTGTGCTTGGGCAGGTGAGCCGGGCTGGGACTGCCGGGGATGTGCTGGCCCCGATGGTGGTCGATGCGCTGATCACCGAAGCCGCTGCGGCGCGCCAGCGAGGCATCTCGGTTCTGGCTGATACCGGGCAACAGATCGAGGTGAGCCTGCGCCTGACTTTCCATGGCTCGATTGATCGGGTGGTGATGTGCAGCGTGCTGGTGAATTCATCGAATCTCACCGCAGGCGAGTGTTCGACAGCTTCTCCTGGCACCGCGAGCATCAGACGATGGAGCAAGTCGGTGTCGATCATCGGATTCGTGCTGTGTCGCGCCAGCACACTACTGAACGGGATGACCCGGTAGTTCCTGGGCGGACGAACCGACGTGGGCAGTGCCGGACCCAGGGTGAAGATGATGCCCATATCTGTCTGAGTGGCTTGCTCGAAATGGCGAAACACATCATCGGTACGCGTAGCGAATCCACGGACCAGCCAAACATCAAGATGAACAAGTCCGACGCGTGTCTTTCCAAGGTGCCAGAGGACGCCATCGATGGCAGCTGTGGTGATACCGCGTCGTAGCGCCTGCGGGATATCCAGAAGATCTGCCAGGTAGTTCAGAAACTTCGTCGCAGTGACCGCACGGACGACAGCTGTCTCGGCAGGAATGTGTTTCACCCGAAAGGTTTCCGGGCAACGGTACCGGTACAACCCTGGATCAGAGTCCTCCTCGATGTCCACCAGGATGTGCTCGTCGCCGCAGGGTGCCGGGTAGCAACCGGCATAACCGACACATTCGGTCCAGGCAGCCAAATCACGGTCAGAAAGAGTTGCTTTGCGTGATAGCTCCCAGCCGGGAACACCGTGCAGCCGCTGTCCGTCGCCATCGGCAATCGGCTGCCCAGACTGTTCGAACAGGTCGATCAGATCAAGCAGCGACTGTGTCGGCAGGTGCTTCGACGACATGGCCGATCTCCTTCACCAGATGCCATTTGGCCAGCAGTCGGTCGCACAGCGCCCGATCCTTTTCCCGCTTGGTCTTGATGTTGCACTTGTTGTCGTCGCGCAGGATCACGGTAATCGTCCGTGCGCGGTCCTTGCCGACCTTTTTTAGCTTGATGGACAGCTTGGCGTAGTTGAGGTGGTGATCGCGGAAGTCGAAGGCGGGGCCGATCAACGACCGGGCGGCCGCGTAGATGTCATCGACGTCCTTGGTCCAGATCTTCACCAGGAGCGACCGACCATTGCCGGCGGCGTAGCCGAGCTCGACGACCTTGACGAACGCGACCGACTCGCCGGACAAGTCGAAATTTCGCAGCGCCGCCAAGCTCTGGTAGTCATACTGCTTGAGCGGGATCTTCTCGCCGGTGATGGGCGATTGCAGCAGGGAGTCGGCCACGATGCGTGCCAATGCTTCCCGGCCCGCCGTATCTTTCGACAGCACCTCCAGGTGCCCATTGGCCGGCTCGTAAGTGATGTGCGAAGACACCGCTCGGATCACCTCCTGGGGCACCAGTTCGCTCGCCTGCACGCAGTCGATGATTTCCGGTGGGCGGTTGTGATGGATGCTGATCTGGTACAGATCCACGTCCTCGCCGGTCTGCGTGTCGGGCCGCAGACGCTTGAAGATCTGGATCGCGACCGCGTCATCGGAGCACCCGAGTTGCTGGGCGACGGTTTGGTGGAACGCCGCCTTGGCCGTCGCGTCGTCGAGTACCGCCAGATTGGCAGGTGCCATGAAACCGGAGTAGCAGGAGGCGCTTTGCCGGAATACGTCGGCCTGTCGGGCGTTGAGGGCTTCCTCAAAGATCACCGGTTCATTGACGTGCAGCCACAGCGCCCGCTCGTACTGGTTCGGAATCGCGGCGAAGGTTTCCCGGGCGGCGTCATCGAAGATGTCGTCCTTGAAGCCGTCGATGACGTCCTGGCCGGCGCCGTCCGACAGAAGCACGATCCGTTCGGCCACTTCTTCGATCCGTTGCCGCTCGCCCACACCAAGAGCCGCGAGTACAGCCTCCATCTGTTCACGCTGTTCTTTCTTGGGCTTCTTGGCGTCCACATCCGGCATGGCCAGACCGAATTCATCCACCATGAATTCACGGAACACCGCCGGCGGCAGGTGGCCCAGGAGCTTGCTCAGGTTTTCTGCATCGTTCATCTACATACCCCTCAAAGGTTTGGATCGGCTTGGTATCAGCCTCGACGGCCCCTTCTTCTTGTTGGGGTGTGCAGACCGATGGCGTTCGGTGTACCGAACGATTCAGATTGTCGCGGAGCGGCTATGGGCTTGTCAAGCAGGTACGAAATCGTTCGGCACTGTGGTATTATTTTCGGATTGAAGCCAACAAATGAGGAAATACCGGTGCCATCGCCCCTGGGGGACAAGATCCGCGCATTGCGGAAGCAAAAGAAGCTCAGCCTGGAGCAGTTGGCCGAACTGACCGACTCCAGCAAGAGCTACATCTGGGAACTGGAAAACAAAGACGATCCGAAACCATCGGCTGAGAAGATCGGCAAGATCGCCGCCGTCCTCGATGTCACCACGGAGTTCCTGTTGACCGAGTCGGCCTCTACGCCAGACGAGGAAGTGCTCGATGAGGCCTTCTTCCGCAAATACAAAACCATGTCGGAGCCGGACAAGAAGAAGATCCGCAAGATCATCGATGCCTGGGAAGATGAATGACGGACGCGAAGAAGCCCATGGCCGAGGCCAACCGCATCTCGTCCATGCTCAACACGGTTCTCGGTGCGGATCGCTTTCCGGTCAAGGTTGACGAACTGGCGCTGGAGTATTCCCGCCAGTGCTTTGCAGACTCGCCGATCGACACGGTTCGGGGCGAGGATCTGGAAGGTTTCGATGGCCTGTTGAAGGCCAACAAGGCGCGCTCGAAGTGGCTGGTCCTCTACAACAGCGCCACCCCCTCGGAAGGCCGCAAGCGCTTCACGATCGCGCATGAGTTCGGCCACTACATTCTGCACCGCCATCAGCAGGACCTGTTCGAATGCGGCGATGACGACATCGAGACGGGTGACAACAACGAGCGCGACATCGAGGCCGAGGCGGATCTGTTCGCCTCGACCCTGCTGATGCCGCTGGACGACTTTCGGCGCCAGGTCGACGGGCAGCCGATCAGCTTCGATCTGCTCGGCCACTGCGCCGACCGCTACGGGGTATCGCTGACGGCCGCCGCCGTGCGCTGGACCGAGATTGCACCCAAACGAGCGGTGCTCGTGGCCAGTCGCGACGATCACATGCTGTGGGCCAAGTCGAACAAGGCGGCGCTCAGGTCCGGCGCCTACTTCGCGACGCGCAAGAACACCATCGAGCTGCCGCACGATGCGCTGGCGCACAGCTACAACGCCTTTGGCATGGCCGACAGCCAGACAGGGCGTGCCCAGTCCTGGTTTGCCCGTGAACCCGCCAGCATGCCGGTCACGGAGATGACGCGCGTCGCGGGTCAGTACGACTACACACTGACCTTGCTACTGCTGCCCGAGGCCGAGTGGCAGGGCGCGCGGCACGATGATGAGGAACCGGAGGAAGACACTTACGACCGCTTCATCCGCAATGGCCAGTACCCGGTGCGGTAACTCATACTGTACGGATCATGAAAGCCCTGACGCGAGTTGAATATGACTGAAAGAACGAAAATAACCCTCGGTTTAATAGTCGCGATTGCTGTGATCACGGCTGTTGGACTGTATTTATGGCGTCAGAACTACAAAGACGTCGCGCTCGAGCACATCGCCAGCGGTAACGGTCGCATCGAGGCGGTGGAGATCGATATCGCCGCCCGTCAGCCGGGCAGGGTCGCGGCGATCGAAGTGCGCGAAGGGGACCTGGTGCGCGCGGGTCAGTTGCTGGTGCGCATGGACACTGAATCGCTGCAGGCGCAACTGCGACAGGCTGAAGCCCGCGCCCGGCAGGCGGGAGATGCGGTGAGTACGGCACGCAGCCAACTGGCCCAGCGCGAGAGCGAGAAGGCCGCCATGCAGGCCCTGGTGGTGCAACGTCAGACCGAGCTGGCCGCCGCGCAGCGACGCGCCCAGCGCTTCGCCGATCTGCGCCAGCAATCCTTCATCTCGCAACAGCAACTCGATGACCAGACCGAAGCCGTGGATCGCGCCTCCGCCGCGCTGGCCGCCGCGCAGGCCCAGGTGGCGGCGCATGACGCGGCGATTTCCACTGCCCGTGGCCAGATCCGGAGCAGCGAGTCGGCGGTGGACGCTGCGCGCGCCGAAGTGGAGCGCATCCGCACCGATATCGAGGACAGCAATCTCAAAGCCCCGCGCGATGGTCGCGTGCAACTGATCGTGGCGCGCCCGGGCGAGGTGGTGGGCGGCGGTGGGCGGGTGCTCAACCTGGTGGACCTGAAAGATGTGTACATGACCTTTTTCCTGCCGACCCGCGCAGTGGGGCGTGTCGCCGTGGGTAGCGAGGCGCGACTGGTGCTCGATGCCGTGCCGCAGTATGTGATTCCGGCACGCATTTCCTTCGTGGCGGATGTTGCGCAATTCACGCCCAAGACGGTCGAAACCCAGATCGAGCGCGAAAAGCTGATGTTCCGGGTGCGCGCGCAGATTCCGCCTGAGTTGCTGGAGAAGCATCTGGCGCAGGTCAAGACCGGCCTGCCCGGCATGGCCTACGTCAAGCTCGCTGGTGACGCCCCGTGGCCGCCGCAGTTGCAGGTGAGGCTGCCGGAATGAACCGCGTCGCCCCGCCCTCGTCCGCCCCGGTGGTTCGTCTGCAGGGGGTGAGCTTGAACTATCGCAAGGCCCAGGCGCTACGGGATATCGATCTCAATATCCCTGCCGGGGTGATGGCGGGCCTGATCGGCCCGGACGGGGTGGGCAAGTCCAGCCTGCTGGCCCTCATTGCCGGGGCGCGTGCCCTGCAGAGCGGACACATCGAGGTGCTGGGTGGCGACATGGCCAGCGCACATTTTCGCGCCAAGGTGTGCCCACGCATCGCCTACATGCCGCAGGGACTGGGCAAGAACCTCTACCCGACCCTGTCAGTATTCGAGAATGTGGATTTTTTTGGCCGGCTGTTCGGGCATGACCGTGCCGAGCGCGAGCGGCGCATCGCGGCGCTGCTGGCCGCCACGGGGCTCGCACGGTTTGCCGATCGTCCTGCCGGCAAGCTTTCAGGCGGCATGAAGCAAAAACTCGGGTTGTGCTGTGCGCTGATCCACGACCCCGATCTTTTGATCCTTGATGAACCTACCACCGGCGTCGACCCGCTCTCGCGCCGCCAGTTCTGGGCGCTGATCGACGACATCCGCAGCGATCGCCCCGGTATGAGTGTTCTGGTGGCCACCGCCTACATGGAAGAGGCCGCACGCTTCGGCTGGCTGGCCGCTATGGACGCAGGAAGCGTGCTCGCCACCGGCACCCCGGCCGAGTTGCGCCAACGCACGGGCTGCGACACGCTGGAGCAGGCCTTCATCGAGCTGCTGCCCGAAGCACAACGCGCCGGTTACCGGCCGGTGGAAATCGTGCCGCACGCGGCCAGCGCCGAGGCTGATGTGGCCATCGAGGCGCGCGACCTCACCATGCGCTTCGGCGACTTCACGGCGGTGGACAGGGTGAATTTCCGCATCCGGCGCGGCGAGATATTCGGCTTCCTCGGCTCCAACGGCTGCGGCAAGACCACCACGATGAAGATGCTCACCGG
>JADHED010001315.1_pt1 | contig 21941 bp, 18 predicted proteins | sample 8952041 | NCBI WGS metagenome assembly JADHED01 (sample SAMN16124423, study PRJNA663239) | bioreactor sludge metagenome | isolation source: sludge (control) | place: India:Bengaluru | collected 2018-09-08
AGGGCGATGCCGCGCAGCTGGAGGTGATCCACCAGTTGCTTGAGATCGATGGCGCGCTGCGGGTCCTTCGTGGGGTGGACCAGGACGTGGCCCTGCGGGCTCACCGAGAAGTAGCCCTTGCCCCAGCGGCCGATCTCGTACAACTCACTGGCATCTGTGGCCGACCATGCGTCGGCGCCCGGGATGGGGGATCGGAGTCGGCCGGCCGGTGTGCTCATGACCGACCATCATAGCAACGATGTCCGCTCGCGCAGGACCGTCACGCGGTTTTTTCGCGGGCGCGTGCGCGCGCTGTCGCGGTGGCCCCGCGCGGGCAGCCGCCGCGCGCACCGCTCACTCGGCCGTCGTGGCCGGGCGCTGCTGCAGCCGGTAGACGAACGCGATGATCTCGGCCACGGCCCGGTAGAGCTCCGGCGGAATCTCGCTGCCCAGGTCGAGGCGAGCGAGCACGTCGACGAGCGCGCGGTCCTCGTGGACGGGGATGCCGTGTTCGCGCGCCAGCGCGAGGATGCGCTCCGCCACGTGCCCGTCGCCGCGCGCCACGAGGCGCGGGGCGCGGTCGTGCCCCGGGTCGTACTGCAGCGCGGCCGCGCGGGGACGCGGTGGACGCGGCCCCTTCGTCATGCGCGCGCATCCAGCACGGAGCCTCCGCGCGGGAGGACCGGCGACGGCAGGGGAACGGGCCGCGCGCCGTCGGGATCGACCGTGGCCTCGGCGTGCGCCAGGCTGAGGCCGGCCTGCTCCAGCGAGGCGCGCAGGGCCGGCAAGGCATCGCCGATGAGGCGCGCCGTGTCCGCCGAGGCGGCGAGGAAGCGCACCGCGAGGCGCGGTCCCGCCAGGTGCGCCTGGGCCCGGAGCGGCCCGAGACCGGGCGGGTCGAGGGCGAAGTCGAAGAAGACGCCAGCGGGCTCCTTGCCGCCTGCCGCCTGCTCGGCGTCGCCGTCCTCGCCGTGCTCGGAACCCCGGCGGAAACGCAGGTGCGCCAGCACCTCCCGCCCGTCGAACACGAGGGGCAGATCGAGGGCGAGCGTCCCGTCACGCACCCAGTGGTAGGCCGCTTCCACCTGCCGGGCCAGCACCGCCTCGCGCAACGGCGCCAGCACGGCCGAGGCGTCGGGCGCGCCGCCCGCCTGGTTCGCGGCAGACGCGGCGGCCCATTGCTGGAGGTACTGGCGCAGCCCGTCGCCAACCAGCGCGTAGGGCGCGGGAGGCGGAGGCGCCGGCGTGGTGGGCGCCCCCGACGCGGCACCACCGGGCAGGCCCATCGCACGTGCGAGCACGCCCAGCAGCACCTTGAGGTCCGCGGCCACCGTCGGCGGCAGTGGACCGGCCTGCGCCGCCGCGGCCTCGGGGTGCGCCTGCAACCAGGCGCGGACGCGCGTCTCGAAGAGCAGCCCGCTGTGCTCGAGGACGTCGCGCAGGCGTCCCGCCAACTGCGCGGCGTTGGCGTCGGCGGGGAGTCCGCCCAGCAGGTGCGCCAGCCGGGCGCGGAGTTCCGGCGGGGCGGCATTGGGCGGGGTGGATTCGAGCGCCCGCAACACCGACGTGAGGTCGACCGCGGGGGGCGAAGCCGCCTGGTGGGCGGTGGCGAGCGTCGCCAGCGCCAGGTGCTGGTCGGACACGCCGGTGCTGGCGCCGAGCAGGCGCATCGCGATCTCCGGGCCGAGCCCCGTCACCTGCAGCTGGACCTGCTGCCCGGGCACCAGGGGCATCGCCGTCCGCGCCTGCAGTTGGCGTCCGCCGAGATCCAGCAACGCGAGGCCGCCGCCCGACGACACCACGCGGGCCACCAACTGCTGGCCGAGCGACAGGCCCAGTGACGGATCGGCACGCACCGTCTCGGTGCTGATCCGCAGCAGCGTGGCCTCGATGCGCGGGATCTCCACGGCAGCAGTCTACCGCTGAAGGCGACCGGCGGCCCCGGGGGACCCGGGCCCGGTGCCTGCGCGGCGCGTTCACGCGGTGTCGGTGCCCTCCCGGCGTGCGAGGCGCGTCAGCCACCAGTAGGCGAGCAGGTGCAGGCCCATCAGCAGCGCCCACTCCGGCAGCTTCGTGCCGGGCACCCGGTTGCTGGGGAAGTAGGGCGTGAGGAAGGTGACTGTCACCGCCGCGGCGTTGCAGGCGAGGAAGAGGCGGGCGAGCGTGGGATCGCCGCGCATCCACAGGAAGCGGCCGCCGGTGAGCCCGATGCCGGTCACGACGACGCGCACGACGAGCAGGGCCACGCCGGGCACGCCGTGGTCCAGCACGCGCGAGAACGCGGCCGCGGCGACGACGGCGAAGCGTACGGGCTCGACGAGCACGAGGTACGCGGCGAGGCCGCGTGTGAGCCAGCGGCCGAAGGCGGCGACGCGCCCGGAGCCCATGCCGTGATTATGACGTCACGGCGGCGAGTCCGACTCTCGTCCGGGACTGGCGTCCGCGGTGGACGGCGCGACTCCGGGGCGGCGTTGCGACCACCCGGCCCTTCGGCTACGCTTCGGGGCGGCGTGGCGGGCAGGATCACCCGCCGGCGCCCGACCCCCTCCACAGCGGAGCCGGCACCCATGCCTGCGCGTTCTCTTCCTCGTCGTCGTGTCCTGCCGCTGGCCGCCTGCGCGCTCGCCAGCGTGCTCTCCGGGAACGCCGCGCTCGGCCAGCCCGCGGCGCGTCCGCCCGCGGTGGCGAAGCCCTCCGCACCGTCGCCGGAGGGAGCCGGCGCCGACGCGCGCCAGTGGCCGTTCGCGGGGCTGCGGTGGCGCAACATCGGCCCCAACCGCGGCGGCCGTTCGCTGGCCATCGCGGGCAGTCCCTCGCGCCCGCACGAGTACTACTTCGGCGCCGTGGGCGGTGGGCTGTGGAAGACCACCGATGGCGGCACGACGTGGGCCCCGGTCACCGACGGCCAACTGAGGAGTTCCTCGGTCGGCGCCGTCGCCGTGGCCGAGTCCAACCCCGACGTCGTCTACGTCGGGATGGGCGAGGTGGCGCTGCGCGGCAACGTCATGCAGGGCGACGGCGTGTACAAGTCGGAGGATGCGGGCAAGACGTGGCGCCACGTTGGCCTCGGCGACTCGCAGGTGGTGTCGCGCCTGCGCGTGCACCCGGCGAACCCGGACGTGGTGTTCGCCGCCGTGTTCGGCCACGTCGCGGGGCCGAGCGAGCAACGTGGCGTGTTCCGCTCGCGCGACGGCGGCACCACCTGGCAGCGCGTCCTGTTCCGCGACGCGAAGTCGGGCGCGGTGGACCTGGCGATGGACCGCAGCAACCCGGACGTGCTGTACGCGGCGCTGTGGGAGGCCTACCGGGTGAGCTACCAGATGTCGAGCGGAGGACCGGGCAGTGGGCTCTTCAAGTCCAGCGACGGCGGTGACACGTGGGTGGAACTGACGCGCAAGAAGGGCCTGCCGCAGGGCGTCGTCGGCAAGATCGGGGTCACGGTGTCGCCGGCGGATCCGGCCCGGGTGTACGCGATCGTCGAACACGCCAACGGTGGCGTCTTCCGTTCCGACGATGGCGGGGAGACGTGGACGCGGGTGAACGACGACCGGCGCCTGCGGCAGCGGGCGTTCTACTACTCGCGCATCTACGCCGACCCGAAGGACGCCGACACGGTCTACGTCCTGAACGTCGAGCTGTTCAAGTCCACCGACGGCGGGCGCACCTACGCGACCATCAAGGTGCCGCACGTCGACAACCACGATCTCTGGATCGATCCCGGGAACCCCCGGCGGCTGGCCAACAGCAACGACGGCGGCGGCACCGTGTCGGTGAACGGCGGCGCGACGTGGACGGAGCAGCGTTACCCGACGGCCCAGCTCTACCACGTGGCCACCACCCGGGACGTGCCCTACCACGTGTGCGGCGCGCAGCAGGACAACACGACGCTCTGCGTCCCGAGCGACGGGGGGCCGCAGTTCCGCGACCCGCGACGCCCGGCCGGCGACTGGCTCTACCCGGTGGGTGGCGGCGAGAGCGGCTACGTGGCGCCGCACCCGGTGAACCCGGACGGCGTCTTCGCGGGTAGCCAGGGCGCGCTGCTCACGCGCTACGACCGGCGCACCGGCCAGGTGCGCGACGTCCAGGTGTATCCGCGGTTCTTCTCCGGCGAACCGAGCAGCGCGCTGAAGGAGCGCTGGCAGTGGACGTTCCCGATCGTGTTCTCGCCCCACGACGCCAACGTGCTCTACACGGCCTCGCAGCACGTGTGGCGGACGGAGGACGCCGGCCAGACCTGGCAGCGCGTCAGCGGCGACCTGACGAAGGCCGATCCGCGGACGCTGGGCCCGTCGGGCGGGCCGATCACCCAGGACATGAACGGGCCGGAGATCTTCGCCACGGTCTTCACGCTCGACGAGTCGCCGCGCGTGAAGGGCCTGATCTGGGCGGGCTCCGACGACGGCCTGGTGCACGTGACGCGCGACGGCGGGGCGACCTGGACCAACGTCACGCCGCCGGACCTGCCGGAACTGAGCCGCGTGAGCATCGTCGAGGCGTCGCCCCACGAGGACGGCACGGCGTGGTTCTGCGCCAAGCGGCCGCTGCTCGGCGACCGGGCCCCCTACATCTACCGCACCCGCGACTTCGGCCGCACGTGGACCAAGGTCGTCGCAGGTATCCGTGACGACGATTTCGTCCACGTCGTGCGCGAGGATCCGGCGCGTAAGGACCTGCTGTACGCCGGCACCGAGCACGGCGTGTGGGTCTCCTGGAACGCGGGGGACACCTGGCACTCGCTGTCGCTCGACCTGCCCGACACGCAGGTGGCGGATCTCGTCGTGGAGGCGCACGACCTCGTCGCCGGCACGCACGGCCGGTCGATCTACGTGCTGGACGACATCGACAGCCTGCGGCAGTGGACGCCGGCCCTCGCGGGTCGCCGGTTGCACGTCTTCGAGCCGCGGCCCGCGGTGCGCGGCCTGAGTCCCGCGCCCGTGGACTACTTCCTCGCGGAGGAGGCGGAGACGGTCGTGCTCGAAGTGCTCGACGCGTCTGGGAAGGTGGTGCGCCGCATCGAGGGCTCCGCGGCGATCGAGCGGCGCGTGAAGGAGGCCAACGACCTCGCGGAGCAGGGCACTGGGTGGCGGCAGCCGGCGCCGCCGCCGCGCAAGGCGGGGGTGAACCGGTACGTGTGGGATCTGCGCTACCCGGGCGCCACCGTGTTCGACGGGCTGATCGTGTGGAGCGCCCGGCCGGACCGCGGCCCGCTGGCCGTGCCCGGCGACTACCGGGTGCGGGTGACCGCCCTGGGGCAGTCGGCCACCGTGCCCTACCCGGTGCGGATCGACCCGCGGTTGGAGGGGGTGTCGGTGGCGGACCTGCAGGCGCAGTTCGACCTCGCGGTGCGGATCCGCGACCGGACGAGCGACGCGCACGAGGCGGTGCTGCGGATTCGCGACCTCAAGACCCAGATGGCGGCGCGCGTCCCGCTGGCGAAGAGCCCGGTGATCGGCCTCGCCGCCGACGCCACCGCGCGGGCGCTGTCGGAGGTGGAGGCCGAGCTCTACCAGGTGCGCAACCGCAGCAGCCAGGATCCGCTGAACTTCCCGATCAAGATCAACAATCGGCTGGCGGCGTTGCGGCGGAGCGTGGAGACCGGGGACGCCCGGCCCACCGACGCGGCACACGCCGTGTTCGCCGAGCTGTCGGCCGAACTCGACGCGCTGCTGGCGCGCCTGCGCGGCGTCGAGGCCAACCAGGTGGCCGCCTTCAACCGGCTGCTCGAGAACGGCGGCCTGGACCAGGTGGTGCCGGCGCCGGCCCCGACACGGCCGTGACCCGGCCAGGGAGACTCCGATGACCCGTCGCGTGATGCTTGGGCTGTGTGCGCTGGCGCTGGTGGCCGCGGTGCGTTGCGGCGCGCCGGGCACCGGTGGGTACTCCGAGGACGATGCGAAGCAGGCGAGGACGACGATCGCCGACCTCCAGATCGTCGAGCTGCAGCCGGGCAACGGACCGGCCGCGGCCCGCGGCCGCACCGTCGCCGTGCACTACACGGGCTGGCTCTACCACCCGGGCAAGCCCGACAACAAGGGGCGGCAGTTCGACTCGTCGGTGGAGCGCGGGCGGCCGTTCGAGTTCGCGCTCGGCCGCGGCGCCGTCATCCGCGGGTGGGACGAGGGCGTCGAGGGCATGCTGACCGGCGGCCGACGCCGGCTGGTGATTCCCCCGGGCAAGGCCTACGGGGCGGCCGGCGCTGGCGACGCGATTCCGCCGGAGGCCACGCTCGTGTTCGACGTGGAGCTGGTCGAAGTCAAGCCGTGACCCGGCGCGGGGCCCCGCCGGCCCCGCCGCCGTGTGCGCGGGAACTTTCGCCACCGGCGGGAGTCTTTCTCTCCATGACGTCACGAGTGACCCGCAGGGCCGCGCTCGGCGCCGGCCTCGCCGCCGCGGCTAGCGCCGGGTGGGTGGGGATGTCCTCCTCGTGGGGCGCGCGCTTCCTGCGCGAGCGCTTCGCCGAGTGGGGCAGGGACGTCCCACCGGCGCCGAGGACGCCCGCGCCCGCGACGTGGGACGACGGCGCGATCACGCTCGCCTGGCTCGGGCACGCCACCGTGCTCGTCAACTTCTACGGTCTGCGCCTGATCACCGACCCGGTCCTGTTCACGCGCATCGGGGTGGACCTGGGCGTGGGCAGCCTCGGGCCGCTGCGACTGGTGCGGTCGGCGCTCACGCCCGATGCGCTGCCCGACGTGGACCTCGTCCTCGTCTCGCACGCCCACTTCGACCACCTCGACACGCCGTCGCTCGCGGCCGTGCGGGGACGGCCCGCGGCCGTCATGGCTGCCGAGACGGCCGACCTGCTGCCGCGGCGCTTCTACTCGTCGGTGTACCAGCTCCGCTGGAACGAGACGGCGAAGCTCGTCACGCCACGCGGCGACGTGTGGGTGCGGGCCATCGAGGTGAAGCACTGGGGCGCCCGGCTGCGGCGCGACACGCACCGCGGCTACACCGGTTTCGTCGTGGAGCGCGAGGGCCGGAGGTTGCTCATCGGCGGCGACACCGCCCAGACGCCCGCGTTCCGGAGCTATCGCCGGTTCGGGCCGTTCGAGGCGGCGGTGATGCCCGTGGGCGCGTACGATCCGTGGATCCGCAACCACTGCACGCCGGAGCAGGCGGTGGCCATGGCCGATGCCGCCGGCGCGCGGCGGTTCGTCCCGGTCCACCACCAGACGTTCCGGCTGAGCCGCGAGCCGTTCACCGAGCCGATCGAGCGGACGCAGGAGGCGTTGCGCGAGGAGCGCGACCGGCTCGGCCTCCGGGAGATCGGCGACACCCTGGTGATCAGGGGGTGAGCGGCGGCGCCGAGTCCGGAGGGGCCTCGGCCGCATCGGCCACGTTCTGGAGGACGACCAGGGCCTGTGCCCGGGTCCGCCTCGCGCACCACGAGGCGGACGCCCTGCGTGACGGGCCCGAGCTGGGAATCCTCGTCCCAGACGACGGCGTGGATGCCCGCGGCCTCGAGGGCCGACCGCGCCAGTTCCGCCTCGATGGCAGCATCGAACTGGCGCAGCAGGACGAAGTCTCCACCGGGCGGCGCCGCGTCCGGCGCCCCGGCTGGCTCGCCGGCGGGAGCCACCTCGGAGCCGACGGGTCCGGTCAGCGAGTCGAGGTCCTCCCGGCCGATGCCGACCTTCCACCGCAGCAACTCGTACTGGGCCACGCCGTGCTGCCAGTAGGGGTCGCCGTCGCGGATGGCGTCGAGATCGCGTTCCGTGGCCTCGTCGGGCAGGCGCAGCAACAGCGCGCCACCGTTCCGGGGATCGAGCGGGCCCGAGGCCACCAGCGTCCCAGCCGCGTTCAACGACAGCAGGTAGGCGCGGTGCGCCTCGTGGTGCGCCAGCACTTCGTCGAGCGGGCGGCGGTAGCGGATGATGGCGAGGGCGTACATCGATCACTCACTCCTGTGTCGGCGAGAGACGGAAGCATGGGCGGAGGAGAGCCAGGCTCGCGGAGGCTGGCCCCTTCGACTCGCCGAGTGACGCGCCGGCTCGCTCAGGGCAGGCCATCATGCCTGGCCCCTACGATGTCACCACCTTGCGTCGCTTGTTGCTGAACTCCGGCGCTTCCTTCACGCAGGTCGCGAGGATGCCCAGCGACTTCCGGAACGCCTTCCACCCGCTCAGCTCCAGTTCCGGCGCCTGCTCGCCGACGTGCGGGTAGCCCCGATCGTCGGCCTGCACGGTCTCCCAGTTGCGGAACAGGCGGCCCCAGTCGCTGGTGAGCACCTGCTGCATCTGCGTCTTCGCGATGAACGGGTACCAGAAGCTGTCGTGGTACACGACGCTGGCCATGTAGGCCCATGGGGCGAGCACCGTCTTCAGGGACCAATCTATGGGCCCCTTCAGCGGGCCCCAGTAGATCTTGTGCTGCATCCGCGAGGCGAAGGTCATCTTCTTGAACGGGCCGGTGAAGTGCCAGTTCTCGCGGGCGGCCTCTTCGTCGCCGACGATTTCGATCTCGCGCGGGTCGCCGCAGCCGAGGCCGAGGTCGTGCGCGAGGCGGATGAACTTGATGGACATCGGGTCGAGGCCCATCAGCTTCGCGGCGACCGCGTCGATGGCCACCTGGTCGGCGCTCGCGAGGATCACGTTCTTGACGTGCGGCACCATGCAGCGCGGCCCCGGGCCGTCGCCGGCGAAGGTGCCGTCCATGACGGCGAACACGCCACGGTGGATCTTCTTCTGGATCATCAGCAGGTCCACGAGCGTCTCGTGGATCACCGGGTGGGTCCAGTGGCGCCGCTCGTTGAGGAGGCCGCCGAAGGCGTTCTTCATCGCGCCGGTGGTCGTGGTGAAGATGTGGGTCTTCACCGTCGGCAGGTGGATGATGTTCTCCCCGATGAAGCGCCGGGGGATCATGAACCCCTTCGGGTACACCTCGTTCAGGCACAGGAACTTCTTCGTCAGGTCGCCGACCGCGTCGCCGATCGAGATCCAGTCCTCGCCCTCGTAGAGGTGCACGTTGCGCAGGCCGTGCGCGTCGGTGACGTGCACTTGCTTGTTCTCGCGCTCGCCGAGGTGGGCGTCGATCACCACCGTCCGGTTGTGGCACCCGTGAATCAGCGCCGGATCGTACCCGTCGCGCTTCATCGCGCGGATGACGCCGTCGAGCTGCCACGGCGTGGTGGAACTGCCCGGGTAGAAGAAGTGCCAGGAGATGTTTATCTTCAGCGCCGTGTCGGCGTCCCGGGCCACCACGTCCTGGTAGCCGGCCAGGTTCATCAACTCGTGGTAGTCGTCCAGGACCGTGGCGGGGGAGGTGCGCAGCAGCGCGACGCGTGACTTTGCCATGAACTCGCCTGTCTCGGGCCGCGCGACGGACCGAGGCGGCCGGGCGCGGCGTGTGGCGGAAGAGGCCGTGCGGGTCCGGCCCCGTGCGAGCCGGAACGCGAGGGGGGGCGGCAGGCGCCCCGGGCGATCCTCCGAATCCCCCGATTATACTGTGGCGCTGCGCCGCATCCCCAAGGAGGCATTGTCACGATGGCCCTGACCCGCCGCTCGTTCCTCACGTCCACGTCGGCCACCGCCGCCGCGCTCGCCTTCTGGCCGGAGTGGCCGCTGCTCGCGCAGGCACCCGCCCAGGCTCCGCCAGTGACGAGCTTCGAAGACGTGCGGGCAGGCGTCGGCATCTTCAAGGGCCGCGGGGGCACCATCGGCACGCTGGTCCAGCCCGATGCGCTCGTGGTGGTCGACACGCAGTTCGCCGACACGGCGCAGGCGTGCCTCGACGGCCTGAAGGCGCGGTCGTCGCGGACGATCGATCTCGTCGTCAACACCCACCACCACGGCGACCACACGGGCGGCAACGCCGTGCTCCGGCCCGCCGCCAGGCGCATCGTCGCCCACGAGAACTCCGCGGCCTTCCAGCGCAAGGTGGCCGAGGCGCAGCCGTCCGGTCCGGCGCAGGCCTACCCCGACGCGACCTTCACCACGACGTGGACCGAGGCGGTGGGGAAGGAGACCGTCGCGCTGCGCCACTACGGCCGCGCGCACACCAGTGGCGACGCCGTCGTCACCTTCGAGCGCGCCAACGTGGTCCACATGGGCGACCTGGTGTTCAACCGCCGCCACCCCTTCATCGACCAGGCCGCCGGGGCGTCGATCGCGAATTGGATCGTGACGCTCGAGCAGGTGGCCAAGGACCACGGCGCCGACACGAAGTACGTCTTCGGTCACGCCGGGGAGGGGTTCGGCGTGGTGGGCGAGCGCGCCGACCTGCTGGCGATGCGCGACTACCTCACCGCGCTGCTCGAGGCCGCCCGGGCCGCGATCAAGGCAGGCACGCCGCGCGAGGCGTTCACGCAGTCGAAGCTGCCGGCCGCCTTCGCGGTGTACGACCCGAAGACCCCGCCGGCGCAGCCGAACCCGCGGTTCGGCCTGCCGGCCAATCTCGGCATCGCGTACGACGAGGTGTCGGCCGGAAAGTAGCGAGTGAGTTCGAACGACCAGCTGTTCACGCCGCGCTTCTTCTGGATGTGCGGCTTCAGCTTCACCGTCTTCCTGTCGGCGTTCCAGCTGTTCCCGACCGCGCCCTATCGCGTGCTGCAGCTCGGCGGCGGACCGTTCGCCGCCGGGCTGGTGCTCGGGTTCCTCACCTACGGGTCGGCGCTGTCGGCGCCGTTCACGGGCGCGCTGGCCGATCGCCTGGGGCGCCGCCGGACGCTCGTCGTGGTGAGCGTGGTGCTCGCCGGCTTCGCGCTGGCCTACGCGACGGTCGAGGCCGTGTGGCTGCTGCTCGTCGTCGTGCTCGTGCACGGCGTGTTCTGGTCGGCGCTGCTCTCCGCGTCCGGCGCCTACATCACCGAGGTGATGCCCGAGTCGCGCCGCGCCGAGGGCATCAGCTACTGGGGCATGGCCTCGACGCTGTCGGTCGCCGTCGCCCCGTCGATCGGCCTGCTGCTGCTCGATCGGGGCTGGACGTGGGTGTGCGTGTCGATCGGCGTGTTGAACCTCGCGATGGCCGCCATCGCCTGGCACATGCCCGACGACCGCCCGCAGCACGGCGTGCACGCGGGGACCTGGCGCGAGGTGTTCTCGCGCGAGGCGCTCGAGTGGCGGGTGACGCTGCTGGCCGTCACGCTCTTCCTCTACTGCTTCGGCTACGGCGGGGTGACGTCGTTCGTGGCGCTGTACGCGGAGACGCAGGGCGTGGCGCGCGGGGCGTGGTTCGCCGTGTTCTCGGCCACGGTGCTGGTCTCGCGCCCCTTCTCCGGCCGTCTCGCGGACCGGCTCGGGCATGTGCGCACGTTCCTGCCGTGCATCGCGCTGACGGTGCTGGCCTACGCGCTGCTGGCGCTGGCGAGCTCGCCGGCCACGTTCCTCGCGTCGGCGGCGCTGTTCGGGGTCGGGTTCGGCTCGGCCTATCCCATCTTCGCGGCCTTCGTGATGAAGCACGTCGGCAGCGCGCGCCGCGGGGCGGCGTTCGGCGGCATCCTCGCGGCGCTGGACACGGGCATCGGGTCCGGCTCGATGGCGCTGGGGTGGGTCATCCAGCACTACGGCTTCCGCCCGGCCTACGGCCTCGGTGCGGTCCTGGCCGCTCTCGCCATCCCCTATTTCCTGCTGGTGCGGCCCGTGTTCCTGCGCGGCCGCGCCGCCGGTGTTGGGGTCAGACCTTGAATTTCAACATCGCGAACAGGGCCGTGAACATTCGGGGGGACTCGCGACGCTCGGGAGGCCGCCTGGCGGGACGGTCGGCGGCGCGGGGCCAGCGCGCTCAGGCCGCGCCGGTGTTGGGGTCAGACCTTGAATTTCAACATCGCGAACAGGGCCGTGAACATTGATCGATTCGGGAGGCTGGCGAGCCGGATCGACGAATTTCGGGGGGACTCGCGACGCTCGGGAGGCCGCCTGGCGGGACGGTCGGCGGCGCGAGGCCAGCGCGCTCAGGCCGTGACGGGGACCAGCCGGCGCACGCGCAACTGCCACACGCGCAGCAGGACCACCCCGCACACCGTGAGGCCCAGCGCGAGGCCAACCCAGAGCCCGACCACGCCCCAGCCCAGGTGGAAGGCGCCCAGGTAGGCGACGGGCAACCCGAGGCCCCAGTGGCCGATGAGGTTCCACACCATCGGCGTCCGCGTGTCGCCGACGCCACGCAGCGCGCCGGTGGCCACCACCTGCAGCCCGTCGAAGAGCTGGAAGACCGCCGCCACCAGGAGCAGGCGCGCGCCGAGGGCCAGCACCTGCGCGTCGGCCGTGAAGGGCCGCAGCAGTGGCCGCGGCGCGGTGACCATCACCACCGCCGACACCACCATGAACAGCGTGATCGCGCCCAGCGCCGTCCACCCGGCCCTCCGGGCATCCACCGGATCGCGCCGGCCGACGGCCTGGCCCACCAGCACGGCCGTCGCCGAGGCCACGCCCAGCGGCACCATGAAGATGACGGCGGCGATGTTGAGCGCGATCTGGTGCGACGCCAGCGCCACCGGATCGAGCCGGCCCGCCAGCACCGTGGCCGTGGCGAACACGCCGACCTCCAGCGTGATCTGGACCGAGGCGGGCAGGCCGAGCGCGAACAGCCGCCGCAGGCGGTCCACGTGGAGGCCATCCCACGACGAGCGCAGCGTCACGCGCGAGCGGCGGTCGTGCAGCCAGACGGCGAGGGCGAGCACGCCGACCATGTAGACCCGTGAGATGACGGTGGCCCACGCGGCGCCGGTGACGCCCAGGGCCGGCGCGCCGAACGCCCCGTAGATGAGCACGTAGTTGGCGGCCGCGTTCACCAGGTTCGCCGACAGCAGGGCGAACGTGATCGGCCGCACGAGGGCCATGCCCTGCAGGTAGCGCCGGCACGCGGCGTAGAGCGCCAGCGGCAGCAGGCTCCAGGTCACCACCCGCAGGTAGGGGAGCGCCAGCAGCTCCACGTCCGGGTGGAGATGGAGCGCCCAGACCGCGCGCGTCCCGAGCCACACCAGCGCCGTGAGCGGCACCGAGATCAACAGCGCCAGCACGAGGCCGTGGACGAGCCACCGCCGGCAGTCGGCGTGGCGCCCGGCCCCGAAGGCCTGCGACACCAGCGTGTCGAGGCCCAGCAGCAGGCCCATGCCGAAGATGGCCACCGCCATGAAGACGCTGCCGCCGAGCCCCACCGCGCCGATGGCCGCCGGGCCGAGCGGCCCCACCATCACCGTGTCCACGAGGCCCATCGCCATCCAGCCGATCTCGGCGAGGACGACGGGGCCCGCGAGCGCCAGGAGCCGGCGCAACTGCCTGCGGAGCGGCCAGGCCGAGGGCGCGTCGCTCGGCGACGTTGGGTCGGACGCGGCGCCAGCGAGCATCCGCCCATGATACGGGAGGCGAGATGCGACAGTGCCCGTCGCGCGGGTTCGACCGCGCGCCGGTCGCCGTGCCAAGATGCGCCATGCGCCGCTCGCGCCCAGACCTCATGCAGGTGGTGGAGATCGCCTCGCCAGGGGGCCCCGACGTCCTGCGCCTGGCAGAACGGCTCGTGCCGGAGCCGGCGCGCGGCGACGTGCTTCTGGCCGTCGACGCGGCCGGCGTGAACCGGCCGGACGTGCTGCAGCGGTTGGGGAAGTACCCGCCTCCGCCCGGCGCCTCCGACCTGCCCGGTCTCGAGGTCGCCGGCACCGTCGCCGCCCTCGGCGAGGGCGTGTCGGGCGTGCGCGAGGGCGACGCGGTGTGCGCCCTGCTGCCCGGGGGCGGCTACGCCGAGTTCGCCGTGGCCCACGCGAGCCTGTGCCTGCCCGTGCCGCGGGGGCTGTCGGCGGTCGAGGCCGCCGGGCTGCCCGAGTGCGTGTTCACCGTGTGGAGCAACGTGTTCGACCGCGGCCGCCTCGCCGCGGGGGACGTGCTGCTCGTCCACGGCGGGACGAGCGGCATCGGCACCACCGCCATCCAGATGGCCGTGTCGGCGGGCGCGCGCGTGGTCGCCACCGCGGGATCGCCCGAGAAGTGCGCCGCCTGCCTTCGGCTGGGCGCCGAACGCGCCGTGAACCACCGGGACGAGGACTTCGTCGCGGCCGTGCGCGAGCTGACCGGTGGCCGCGGGGCCGACGTGGTGCTCGACATGGTCGGCGGCGACTACACGCCACGCAACCTCGAGGCCCTCGCCCCCGACGGGCGCCTCGTCCAGATCGCGTTCCTGCGCGGCGTCCGCGCCGAGATCGACCTCTCGCGCGTCATGCGCCAGCGGCTGACGATCACCGGGTCGACGCTGCGCGCCCGTCCGATCGCCGACAAGGCCGCGATCGCCGAGGCGGTCCGCGAGCGCGTCTGGCCCCAGCTCGAGGGGGGCGCCTGGCGTCCCGTGGTGCACGCGGTGTTCCCCCTGGCGCAGGCCGCCGACGCGCACCGCGTCATGGAGGCTGGGGCACACATCGGCAAGCTCGTGCTGACCACCCGATGACGTCGCGTCCCCAGCCCGTGTCCGCCGTGTTGTTCGACGTGGACGGCACGCTGCTCGACACCGAGGCCTACATCTTCGGGGCGTTCTCGGCCGCCCTGGCGCAGGCCGGGGCCGCGCCGCAGCCCGTCGAACGCTATCGCGCCGTGGTGGGGCACCCGCTCGAGCAGTGCTACCGCGAACTCGCCCCAGGCCACGACGTCGCCAGCCTGTGCGCCTTCCATCGGCGCTGGCAGGCCGCCCGGCTGGAGATGGTCCGGCCGATGCCCGGCGCCGGCGACCTGCTGGCGGCGCTGCGCCAGCGCGGGGTGCGCCTGGCCGCCGTCACCAACCGCTCCCGGCAGTCCTCGCTCGCCTCGCTCGACCGCGTGGGCCTGCTCGCCTCGATCGAGACGGTGGTGTCCTCCGAGGACGTCGCCCGGCAGAAGCCCGACCCCGAGCCGGTGCGGCTGGCGCTCGGGCGGCTCGACGTCGCCCCCGCGCACGCGGTGATGGTGGGCGACACGGTGGCGGACGTGGAGGCGGGCCGGGCCGCGGGCGCGCGGACCATCGGCCTCGCGGCCGGCTTCGGCGGCGAGGCGCTGGCGGCCTCCCTGCCGGATGCCTTCGTGCCGGCACTGCCCGACGTGCTGCCGGTCCTCCTTCGGTGGGGCGCCGGGCACTGGCCCCCGCGAGGGCTGCAGGGCCGCACGGACCGCGATACGATGACGGGGGAGTGAGCGCCTCGTGAGGGATCGGGAGGACCGACGTGCCGGGTGATCCGACCACGCCAGCCGGGCAGGCCGCCCTGGCCGCGGGCGTGCTCGCGGGCGACCAGGCCGCCGAACAGGCGCTGGCCGCCCACTACCGTCGCCGCATCTTCCTCATGATGCTGGCGCGGCTCCGCGACCGCGACCTCGCCGAGGAACTGACGCAGGACACGCTGCTGGCCGTGCTCGCGGCGCTGCGCAAGGGACAACTGCGCCAGGCGGAGAGCCTCGGCGCCTTCATCCACGGGGTCGGCCGCAACATCGTCAACAACCACCTGCGCACGCGCCGCAACCAGCCGCCGGCCGTCGAGTTCTCCGACGACCTGCCGGTGGCCGTGCCGCACGAGGACTTCGAGGGGGCGCAGCGGGTGGCCTTGGTACGGCGGGAGATCGGCCGGCTGGAGGCCACCGACCGCGAGATCCTCCTGCGCACCCTGGTGCGCGGCGAGAAGCCCGGCCAGATCGCCCGGGAGATGGCGCTGTCCTCCGACGTCGTCCGGGCCCGCAAGTCCCGGGCGCTGCGCCGCGTGATCCAGCGGCTCGCCGATCAGCGAATCCTGTCACGATACGCGCCGACCGCCCACTTGGTTCACGAGGTGCCGCGATGACCTGCGACGACCTGGTGAGGGGCGACACCCTGGAGGCGTACGTGGCCGGTGGGCTCGACGAGCAGGCCCAGGCCGACGTCGAGCGGCACGTCTTCGAGTGCGAGGCCTGCGCGGCCCGCCTCGACGACCTGATGACGGTGCGTGCGGTGCTGGCCGAGCCCCGGGCCGAGCACGCCCTCGTGCTGCCGCCGCGCCGGCTGTCCACCGCCTGGTACGGGCAACCCCTGGCGATCGCGGCCGGCGTGGCCACGCTGATGTTCTCCGCCGCCGGGGCGATCTGGTGGATGGGGACCGGTGGTCGTGCCGTGCCACAGGCGGCTACGGCGGAGGTCGGGACGGCCCCGGCTGAGGTCGCCGCCCCGGTGACCGCGCCAGCCCAGGTGGCTGCCGCGCCCGCCCCGGCGATGCCCGCGCCGGACCCGGCGCGGGCGCCGGCGCCGATGGATTGGGTCGCGTTCGCCCGTTTCGACGCCCCGGCCCTGCTCGCCCTCACCCTGCGTGGGGCGGCGAGTGCCGAGCCGGAGGCGGGCTCACCCCACACCGAGGCGGTGGCGGCATACCGCGCCGGCCGCTTCGAGGAAGCGGCCCGGGCCTTCGCCGCCATCGTGGGCGGCGCGGAACTGCCCCCGGCCGTCGCCTTCTACCGGGGGGTGAGCCGGTTGAAGAGCGGGAACGTCGCGGCCGGGCTCGAGGACCTCCAGGCCGCTGCCGACTCGGTCGAGGCGCCCTACGCCATCGAGGCCCACCTCTACCTCGCCTACGGCCACCTGATGCGCCAGGACGTCGCGCGTGCGGACGCCGCGCTCGCGCGCTACATCGAACTCGACGGCGACTTCACCGCGGAGGCGCGGGGGCTGCGCCAGCGTCTGGCGCGCATCGCACCACCGCCACGGTGATGTCGTCGGACGGTGGCTGGTCGCCGGCGAAGGCGGCCACCTCCGCCAGCACCAGGTCCCGCAACGCCTCCGCGCGCTCGACGTCCGTGGCCGCCAGGAGGGCCGCGAGGCGGTCGTCGCCGAACAGTTCGCCGTCGGCGTTCATCGCCTCCGTGACGCCGTCGGTGTAGACGAGCAGCGTGTCTCCAGGGCGGAAGTGCACTTCGGTCGCCTCGTAGGTGGCGCGGCTGGTGAGCGCGATGGCCATTCCGGTGGGGGGCAACTGGTCCACCCGCCCGTCGGCCCGGCGCAGCAGGGGCGGGTTGTGGCCGGCATTCACGTAGGTCAGCGTGCCGGCTCCGCGGTCCACCACCCCGACGAATAGCGTGGCGAACTTGCCGGGGGCGGTGGCGGCCAGCACCGACCGGTTCACGGCCTCCACCACCTCCGCCAGCGACTCCAGTCGGCCGAGCAGCGACCGCAGCGTCGCCTGCAGGCTGGCCATCAGCAGCGCGGCGGCAACGCCCTTGCCCACCACGTCGCCCGCCGCGACCGCCAGCCGGCCCCCGCCGAGCTCCACCGCGTCGTAGTAATCGCCGCCCACCGTCCTGGCCGGCTGACACGCGCCCGCGAACTCGAGCCCGCCCACCTGCGGGGGATGCTTCGGGAAGAGATGGGCCTGCACTTGCTCGGCGAGCTGGAGGTCGCGGCGGAACGCCTCCTGCTCGGCGGCCGCGACGATCAGGCGGCCGTAGTCGAGCGCGATGGTCGCCTGCGAGGCCGCGGCCGTCACCAGATGCAGGTCCCGGCGGAAGAACGGATCCTCCGACCGCTTCTCACCGAGCAGGAGCGCGGCGACGATGCCGCGATCGTTGCCGATGGGCACGACCACCGAGGGGCGCCACGGGGCGGGTGACGGCGCCCCCTCGCTCCACGGCAAGGGGTCGGTGGCGTCGAGCACGATCGGCTCCTCGGGAACCTGACGGCCAAGCCACGCCTCGAACGCCTCGTCGGCCGCGAGCCGGCGGGCCTCCTCATCGAGGCCTGCCGCCGCGTCGCCGGTTCGCTGCAGCACGACGCGCGGACCGAGCCAGGTCCACGCCTCGCGCACGCCCACGATGCCGAAGGTCGCCGTCTGCAGCGCCTGGGCGAGCACGCGCGCGACGTGTGCCAGCAACGCGGGCGGATCCGACGCGAGGCGCTTGGCATCGGCCGCGAGGCTCGACAGGACGCGGGCCGACTCGTACGGCTCGCGGAAGAACCGGCGGTCGATGGCAGGCTGGACGATGCGGTTGAGCCGCAGCGCCCCGAGCAGCACCACCGCCGCGACGACCGAGACCGCCAGGGCAGCCAGCGCCGGGTGCTCCACCAGGGTCACCCAGGAGGTGGCGCGGCGGGCCGTCAGGTAGAGGATGCCGAACACCAGGACGAACTCGAGCGCGATCAGGGCGCGCGACACGAGCAGGTACTGAGCGCCCCGTCGGACGAGGCTGTCGACGCCCAGCACGCGGTGACGCACGACGGCGTAGGCGAAGGACGCCGGGAACACGGGCAGGCAGAGCACCACGGCGATGGCCGCCCACAACCACACCTGAGACGCGGTGTCGGTGGCGATGGCGAGCGCCGCCAGGTAGGCGAGGAGGGGGCCGACGCCCAGCCCGAGCCCGATTGCCACGATGCCGAGCCGGCGCCGGGCGGTGGCCGACGGCGCGAAGCGGTACTGCGCGACGAGCGACCCCGCGCCCGCCGCCAGCATCGACACGAAGAGCATCGTCCAGGCGTTCGTGAGCCAGGGCGTGTCGTCGAGGCGCCACCCGGGTGCCATGGCGTCCACTTCGACCAGCAATCCCGCGGAGAGCAGGGCTGCCGCCAACGTCGTGAGCCCGAGCAGCGGCCCGAAGACCCACGGCAGGCGCCGCGCGATCCAGCCCGGCGACGGGAACAGGCTGAAGAACCGCAGGAAGAAATAGGGCAGGAACGACGACCCGGTCGCCTGCAGCACGGCGGCCACGGGACGCCACGGCACGGGCAGCCCCTGCAGCGTCGAGCCGAGCACGCAGCTCATGCAGAGGAACAGCATCGCGCCCAGGAACGCGAGGTGGTCGCCGGGCCGCAGCCACACGAGCAGCAGGGCGGTGAGGACGGTCGCGCTCGTGAAGGCGACGGGGATCGCCAGCTCGAGCCACGAGAAGGGCCATGGCGTGGAAGCGGCGGGCAGGTCCACCGCCGCGCGCGTGCCGTCCGCGCGCGCCACGTGAGCCACCCACCGTTCCCCGTCGCGGAGCGGGCGCAGGGCATCGGCGAGCGCGGTGCGCGTGGGGACGTCCACGGTCACGCCGCGGACCGTCACGGCCTGGACGATGTCGCCGTCCCGCAGTCGTTGCCCTTCCTCCGCCGCCACGAGGCTGGCGGCCGCCGACCGCTTCAGCAGGACTCCGTCCGCGGCGGGTTGCGCCTCGAACCCGAGGTCGAGGATGCGGCCTGCCGAGTTCTGCGTGCGGTCGATGGTCCGGTGGGTCACCGCGGCCAGGGCGAGACACAGGACGACCCAGGTGCGCCAGTTCATCGGCTTCCGCGGGGGGCGGCGGTCGCGTCGCTCGCCGCCGCGCCGGACAGGCGCTCGTCAGTGGTGCCGAGCCCTCCGCCTTGTTGTTCACGAGGACGTAGGCCGGTCGCGCGGCCCTGGCGGCGCGCACCAGGATGTCGGCGACCTCGGACCGCATCGCGGGATCGGGGTCGGCGATGCGGTCGAACGGCTTGAAGCGCTCGCGCTGGTCCTCGTACCAGGTGCCCGGCCGCAACAGCAGGCGCACCACGGCGAAGGGCTGCGGCGCCACCGGAAGCATCTCGGCCTGGCGGCCCGGCATCGGCATGGCGCTCCAGTAGTTGTACACGTGCGCGGCGCCGCGGCGCGCGAGGACGCGGGCGTACTCGGGCGTCATCCACGCCGGGGTCCGCACCTCCACCGCGTAGGCGAACTCCGGCGGCAGTGCGCCGAGCATGGCATCGAGCCGTTCCGCGAACTCGTGGGCCGACACGTCGAGCCCGCGGGGGAGCGGGGCGCACTCGATGACGAACGGGCCTGCGTGCCCCCGGAACGCGGCCGCGACCGGCTCGAGCAGCTCGGCGGCGAACCGCTCCGCGGACAGGAAGTCGGGGTTGCGCGCGGGCGGGCCGGAGCGCTGGTGCGGCACGGCGGCGGACGCCACCGAGGCGGGCGCCTTGAAGCAGCAAGGGAAGCCCGGGGGCAACTGGTCCGCATACCGGCGCAGGTCGTCGAGCGGCACCGGCGCGTAGTAGCTGCGATCGACCCCGACCGTCCGCAGGAGCGGATGGGCGGCGTATTCGCGCAACCCGTCGCGCGCGAGTTCGGCCTGCGTGCGCCGCGCCGAGTAGACCAGGCCCGCCCACCCCGGGAAGCTCCACGAACTGGTGCCGAAACGGACGTCGCCGGGCAGCGCGGCGGCGAGCGCGCGGGCCGACGCCCACGCCTGGTCGAGCGCGGCCCGCTCGACGGTGGCGTGCGCGGGCGGCGCGTCCGCCGGGTTGGCGAAGAGGCTGGGCTGGGCCGCGGCCGTGGGCGGGAGCCGGCGCGCCCGCGGGGCGCTACCGGCCATCGGCGATCAGGAACGCCCAATTGGCCAGCACGAGGCTGACGGCCGCGACGCGGACCAGCCGGGCTTCAGTGGCGCCGACCTGCACGCGCAACCGCGGCAGGCGCAGCACCGACACCGTCGCGGCGTAGGCGAGGTACGGGATCGTCGAGAGCAGCCCGAGCACCAGCAGCGGGTTCATGCGCAAGGCCAGGGCGGGCTGGCCCGCGACCAGCGCCAGCGCGGCCCGGGTGGCCCCGCACGTGGGACAGGGCCACCCGGAGATCGCCCGCATCGGGCAGATGACTGGCGGCCACTCGACCAGCGCCAGCCAGGCCGCGGCCATGACGGCCGTCGCCAGGCCCACCCACGCCCACAACGTCTCGTGGTCGGTCTCGCCGGGCGCGAGCGGGCGCCACGTGCACGTCATTGCGTCGCGAGGCCCGCGGCCGCGGCGCCGAAGATCAGCGCGGCAATCGTGCCCCACAGCAGGGCGAACAGCACGCAGCAGACGACGGCGGGCGTCAGCACGGCGATCGCCGCCTTCGTCATGTCGGTGTCGTGCACGTCGGCCAGCCCGACGATGTAGAGGTAGATGCCGTAGAGGCCGCCGATGATGCCGCCGCAGAAGGGGATCAGGCCGATCAGCGACGTGGCGCCGAGGCCGTAGGCCACCACGCGCGCGGTGGCCTCGAACGGCTGCCGCGCGGCGCTGAGCAGCGAGAGCATCAGGTGGAAGATGCCGGCCCCGATGAAGAGGCCGATCGTGCCCAGGACCAGCGAGAGCACCAGCATGCTGACGAAGCCCGAGCCCGGCATGCCGCCACCGCCCGGGAACCCGAAGGAGCCGAACGCCGACCCGAACGAGCTGTAGACCGCGCTCGCGACGGCGTTGATGCCCAGGCCGACCAGCGCGAAGGTGACCGGCGTCTGCAGGCCGCCGGTGAGGCGCATGTTGGCGTAGAACCCCTTGGGGTCGGTCAGCACGCCGCGCACGGTGTCCACGTAGCGCTGCGCGAACTCGCCGGTGCCCTCCCAGGCTGGGCCGGTGCGTCCGCCGGAGGGGGGCAGGGGGGGCACGGAGGTGCCGAAGGGGTAACCGGGGCCGTCGCTCATGTCGTCCTCGTCGGTGAGAAGGAAACGGTGGTGGCGCGTAGCTTATCGCAGCGTGGCGGCTGCCGCGCAACGCGCCGCGGGATCAGCGCCGTGGCAGGCGTCGCGCGAGCAGGTCGAGCACGGCCTCGGGATTGTCGGTGTTCAGCCAATGGCCGCCCGGGACGCGTACCAGGTGGACCCGGCCGGTCGCCCGGGCCGCCGCCGTGATGCGGTCGCAGGCCGCCTCGCTCAGCGTCGCCGAGTCCTCGGCCTTGACGAAGATCAGGTCGAGCCCGTCGGCCGGGGCCTCGACGACGTCCCACAGGTCGAGGCGGAAGAAGTCGGCCAGCAGGTCGCGCATCGCGTCGAGGTCGAGGCGCCAGCGGTAGCGTCCCTCGACGAACGCCAGGTTGGTCACCATCCAGGCCGCCACGGCGGGCGCCACCCCGCGGGGGACCAGGCCGTCGATGGCTTCCTGGCGCGATGCGAAGTCCGGCGGCAGCGAGGCCAGCACGCCGAGCATGTTCCACGCCGCGCCGTCCGGCGGGCGCGCCTCCGGCGTGGAGTCGATCACCCACACCTGCAGCGGGCGCAGGTCCGTCCGCGCCGCGTAGGCGAGCGCGACCTTGCCGCCGAAGGAGTGCCCGAGCACCGCGCGCGGCGACAGGACGAGGG
>JADHED010001322.1_pt1 | contig 21929 bp, 18 predicted proteins | sample 8952041 | NCBI WGS metagenome assembly JADHED01 (sample SAMN16124423, study PRJNA663239) | bioreactor sludge metagenome | isolation source: sludge (control) | place: India:Bengaluru | collected 2018-09-08
GTGCCCTTTCTTTTCCCCCGGTAAATCAATGAGGACATGGTGATCATGGTCAACCCGAACACCATGGTAAAGGCGTAGTTAATCGGGCTCACACTGGCCATAACCTGGAAGGCGATTGAAATGAATACGATGGTGCATACAAGCACCAGGTACAGAAAGCTTCCTTTGATTTCGAGCGTCTGGCGGGCTGTGTAATTCATCGAACGTACCTCGTTTCAGGAACTTGACTATTTTCACAGAACGGCTCATGTCATCTGTAACATGGTACTATCAAGAACCTGCAGTTGTATAGCAAATTTTAAAAAATGCGGCGGCGATGTTCCGGGTACATAATGGTCATACAAAGGAGTTGCTGGATCCAGACGCGGTGCCAGTAAAGCATGTTATGTCTCTTAATCTGGAAGTGGATATCAATTTTGGTGGCTGTGGAAATTCATAACGACACGGAGGGATACTCTTGCCTTGTACGCTGGAACACGATGCAGGAATTGCACCCGCCGAAGCCGAAGGCGTTCTTCAGCACGAACTCCTGTTCGAGCTTTCGGGCCCCATCCGGAACGCAGTCAAGGGTCAGCTCCGGGTCCGCATTGTAGTTGATGGTGGGAAGGACCGTGTCTTTCAGCATTCCCTCCAGGGCGAAGACTGACTCTATGCCGCTGGAGGCGCCCATGGCGTGGCCGATCTGGGACTTGTTCGCCGAAACCGGGGGAATGGAGCTTCCGAAAATTTTCGTTAAGGAATCGAATTCAACCTTGTCACCGATCTTGGTGGAGGTGCCATGGGCGTTCACCGCGTCGATGTCTTCCGGCGTGAGGCCGGCTGAGGCGATGCTTTCGGCGATGCAGCGGGTCACGGTATCAGGGTTGGGGGCGACGAAGTGGTAGGCGTCCGAGGTCATGGCGTGGCCGGCTATGGCCAGCTCGTATTTCAGGCCGTGGGCATCGGCGAATTCCCTTGTCGCTATGATGACGCAGGCCGCTCCCTCGGACACGACGAAGCCGCGCCGGTCCGCTGAAAAGGGACGGCTCGCGGCGCCGGGATCTTCCCGCTTGTCCTTCTTATCCTTGAAGGCGCCGTTCATGGTGGCGAAGCCGGCCACGATCGGCTCCACCAGGGGGCAATCGACGGCGCCGCAGATGACCGCGTCGGCGAGGCCCTGCCTGAGGAACATCGACCCGATGATCATGGAGGTGGAGCCGGTGGCGCAGGCCGTGATGGTGGCGGTGATGGGGCCGGTGGCGCCGGTCAGGATCGAGACCTTCCCGCCCACCATGTTGATGCAGGAGTTGGGGTTCGTGAAGGGGTTCGGGAGCCTGTTGTCCTTCACCATGAGGCGGTCCGCGGCTATGACCGCGTCAAGGCCGCCGACGGCGGTGCTGAAGGTGATGCCCACACGGGGCGAAAGTTCCGGCGTAATCTCTATGCCGCTTTTTTCAAGGGCCCGGTGGACCACCAGCATGGAATTCTTGAAGATCGGCGAGGTCCAGTGGGCCATTTCACGGGGAGACAGGAACGGGTAGGGAGCGATGTCAATATCCGGCACCTGGCCCGCTATCTGCACCGGGAAGTCGTCGTTATAGGGGAAACGGGTGAGTTTACCGATGCCGCTTTCGCCGCTGACGGCGCGCTTCCACTGGGTCTCCAGGTCGGTCCCCAGGGGGGAGACCATGTCGTATGCGAGGATGACGGGTTGTTTTGAGTCCATCAATTACCACGGTATGAACTTGTAGAGCTTCGCGAACATCTCGTAGACCTCGATCCAGTTCTGCAGATCCCTGGTCGAGCGCAGGTGGGCCCTCTTGTTCACCATGACCCAGCTCATGTGGGCGGCGCCGTCCTTGCAGGTGGAGCAGTCCCTGGTCTCGGAGGTGCAGCAGCGGTGCATGGTCTGGAGGTCCGCGGCCCAGCGGATGAACTCAATGAGGCGCTTCGGCTGGGGATTGCGCTTGTCCAGGGGCTTCGTCACCGAGGGGCACTCGTTCCAGCCGAAGGGGCGGCCCAGCATTTTTCCGGTGGTTATGATCTCGTGATAATACTTCGAGGAGATGACCGTGTCCGGGTGCCGGTCCAGCATGTCGTCCATCTCGGAACGGATGGCGGCAAGCTCCTCGCCGGTCCAGGAAAAGCCGTCGACTCCCTCGTCGTTGGAGAGGAGCTGCATGTGCACCTTCAGGCCCGCGTCCCGTATCTTGTTGATGATCTTTTCGATCTTGCCGATCTGCTTCGGCGTTATCGTATAGAGGTAATAGGTGTACTGATCGCCCTCGTAGTTCTTCCGGGAGATTGAAAAGACATCGCGGCCGCGCAGTGTCTTCTCGTCCTCCTCGTCGCCCCAGAGGGAAATGCCCACCATCATGTCTGGAAAACGGTCCCGCGGGACCTTGATGATGCCGTTGGTGGCGCAGTAGGTGGGAAGGCGCTTGTAAAAGGCCTCGACCCGGTCCAGGAAGAGCGTGGGCTCGCCGCCGATAAGGATGGCGAGATTGACGCCCCGCTCCTTTTCCTTGTCGACAAAGGCCTCCCATTTTTTGATGTCCGGCTCGTCCGGGGATTTCTTGTGCTCGTCGGAGGAGAAAAAGAAGCATCCCTTGCAGCGGAGGTTGCAGTTGTTGGTCACATCGTATATGGAGCTCCGGATGTTGAGCTTTGAAATCTTCTTGTATCGCTCGTACCATTCCTTGTCGAGCAATGAACTGACGGTATTCATGTCGTACTCCTCAAGTGTTTTCTCGTGCCGGTGCGGTCGGTAAACGGCGGCCGGTCTGGCTGCCGTTTATAGCTCGTGACCCGGCGGGGGCGTCATCCGATCCAGCAGGTTTTTCCCTTTTTCGTAGCCCATGACCCATACCGCGAGATAGGTGTCGACGTAGTCGAGCCAGGCCTTGAAGGCGGTCGGGTCAGTCCCGTGACGGTAGAGCCGCGCCGTGACCACTGCGCTTCCAGAGGCGTAGTGCCGGCAGTCGACGCAGTCGGTGTCAGGCACGCAGCAGGAGACGCTCCGGTCCCAGGAGAGGTCCGCCCGGTACTGCCGGAAGGACCTGCCGAGGCCGATATCGGTGGAGGGGTTCATCCGCGGATAGGAGCACGCGTACAGGTCGTGCAGGCCCAGGCGGTGCGTGTGGGCCACCACGTTGTAGGGAGAATAGAGGACGTTGTCAGGGTATTTGTTCAGGATGTCCATCATCGCCTTCCGCGTCCGGGCCAGTGTTTCGCTGTCATGGCGGAGCCCGCCTTTGTAGCCCACCGGCGCCGAGAACATGTTAAAGGTGGCGCGGCAGCCGTTATTCGAGAGCATCTCCATCACTTCGTAGATCTCGTCTATGTTCTCCCGGGTAAAGGTGTAGACCCATACAGCGCGGGGGTCGTTCCGGTAGTTTTCAATCTGCTTTGCAAGAAGGTTCTTCGCGTTGCGTATGCGCCGGCTCGATTCATCGTTCCCCCACACGGAGATGTGGATCCTGTAGCCCACCGATTCCGGTATCCGCTTGAACCCGTTGGAGGCGATGCTTCCCAGGGGGATGACGTCATGGCAGGCCTGGCACAGCTCCGGCACCAGGGAGGGCTCCGCGCCGGCGAGAACGACATAGGTGATGCCCCGCTTTTTTTCCCCTTCCATGAGGGCGCGCCAGTCGCCGGGGGTGTTATTTTCCCGGGCGAACTGCTTTTCGCCTTCATAATAATAGCAGCCGTCGCAGCGGATGTTGCACCGGTTGGTCATGTCATAGGTGGATTCCCTGAGGAAAAACCAGCGGCGCACCTTTTCCCACCTCTCCCGGACCGTCGGGTTGGCAATGATCTGGGAAAACTTCATCGCTCCTTTTCCCGTGTCAGCTGAAGGCTTTTTCGCGTGTTTAACATTCATGGGCATCCTCGTAATTGCTGGTATGACGAATGTAATGAATTTTTACTTTTCCTTCAACTTTTCTTCAATGTAATCCGCGATCAATTGAACGTTTTTCAGCTTGGGATAGTCATCCTCGTCGATGGTGATGCCATACTCGTCCTGTAACACGAGCACTACCGTGGTCAGGTCCATGCTGTCGATGCCGAGCTCGTCGATAAGGTCGACCTTGGGATCGAATGTCTCCGGCGTCACGTCCTCGAGCTTCAGCTCGTCGATGAGAATTTCCGCCACGCGGAGAATTAATTTTTTATCTGCCATCTGTGTTCCTCCTCCAATTGGAAAATGCAGGGTTGAATTGCTGTCAGCTGGGTGCCGGCGCGGTCTTCATGGATCCGCTGCAGGCAACCTGGCCCCCGACGGTCACCCTGAATTTGTACCATGCGGGGTCGTTCTTTTCCGGCGTCGCCGTAACCAGCACCGTATCGCCCGGTTTTATGAATTGCCTGAAGCGCACCCGTGATATTCCCGACAGCGAAACCGTGCGGCCGTTCCGCTTCATATGCTCCTGTATTGCATCAAAGGCCAATGAAAGCTGGGCTATTCCGGGAAGTATCGGGCTGCCGGGAAAATGTCCGTCGAACCATTGAGAGTCAGGTTCCAGGGTAGCTTCGGCAGAGATTTCGAGCGAGTCGTTCTCCTTCGGGTGTTTCAAAAAATGCCAGTTGTTATTCATGGGTACAATAACTTTTTATCAGACTCCAGTCTATGCTGCCGTGCATAACATTTTTGATTGAATTCGGCGGTCTGTCTATAGCGGTATTAATAGAATAAAATCCCGGACCGGTGTCAAGAAAAAAAAGCCTATCCTTTCCTGCCGGGCTTAACCGCCATTGCTTCCAGCAATAGGCCCCCCACGAGCGGCCATTTCATCACGTGGGACGATACCTCTATCCGCTCAAAACCCGCGGAGGAGAGCATTTCCCTGACTTCCCCGATGGAGCGGCCGTGGAGCCACAGACCATGGCGCAGGGCGTTCCCGATCTGTATGAAGAATCTTAAAAGAGACCGCCGGGCTGTCGTAAAATAGATGATGCCGCCGGGCTTGAGATTCCGAGAAGCCATATCTATGACCCGGGAAAGGCCCGGGATGTATTCAAACGATGAAAAAGCGCAGATGCCGTCGTAGGCCTCTCCCGGCTCCAGGGCCTTGATATCGATATTTTTATAGATGATATTGGATACTCCTTCGCGGCCCGCTTTTTCCTTCAGCTTCACGGTCATGCTTTCTGAAATCTCCACAGCGGTGACCTCCCGGCATCTCCTGGCCAGGGGAATTGTGTAGATGCCTGTGCCCGCGCCGATCTCCAGGATCCGGTGCTCAGGAGACAGGCGCGGAAGAAAATGTTTCTCGAAAAGATGGTATTCCCGCGCAAACACCGGAGACTGGTTTTCCGATCCGCGTTCGGCGTCGTAGGAAGCCGCGATGGAATCATAAAATGCCGCGGCAGGACCACTGGAGCGGCCGGTGACGGCGGAGCGGGACATCACGGCACGGCCGATGAGATCTTCCAGGGGAAGGATGGCCATGTTCATCCGGCGCAGGCCGGCGATGATTGACTCAACCTCATCAATCCAGCGGCCTGTGTCGAAATTTTTTCCCGGCGAGACATCGTGGAGCAGTATGATGTCCCCCGGTTGCACCCGCTTCAGGATTTTCCGCGAGAGGCCGCCGATGCGGCGGTTGCCGGCGTCGCCGGCGCGGCGGCTGAAATTGACGCAGTACATACCTTCTTCAAGAAGAGCGCGCCAGAGGCGGGGATTGGTGATCCCCACCGGCGGCCTGAAGGCGAAGGTCCGGACGCCGAATTCGGCGAGAAGGGACTGGGCCGCGGATATTTCAGCGCGGAGGCGCGCCGTGCTTTTTAGCATGAGCGCCACCGAGTGGCCGTAGGAGTGATTGCCGATGCAATGGCCCCTGGAAAGGATCTCCCGCACCAGGTCCCGGTGGGCCGCGGCGCGGAGCCCGGTGACGAAAAACGTTGCCGGAACACCGTGGCGCTCCAGGAGCTCCAGCAGGCGCGGCGTGGCGGCCGGGTCGGGGCCGTCATCAAAGGTAAGGGCCACGGCGCGGCGGTCCCTGCTCCCGCGGCTCACGATGGGGAGGTAATAGGCGAAGCCGGGGAAAAAGGGCGCAGCCAGGGAGACGGCGAGGAACAGGGCGAGGGGGATGGCGGCGTAGCGGATGTCGACGAAGGCAAGGATCGCCGCAGCCTGAAAGGCGCCGAGGCCGACAAGGTGGGCCGGCGCCAGGGGGACCAGTGTCGGGCCGTTCCTCATCGTATCATGTGCTCCCAGAGGGGGCCGACATGGCCCTGCTTGTGGAGGCGCGACACCAGGCGGGTGGTGCTGGCGCTGGTGGTCCCGACGAACCAGTTCTCGCGGCCCGCTGCGCGCTCCCTGACGAGGCGCATTATCTCGTCGCTCGCGATGCCGGGGGACTGATAGAAGACCGGCTCCAGCAGGTCGTCGCTTTCACGGATCTGGCCTTCCCTGACCGCTATCTCATGGAGCTTCGTGTGGGGATAGATCCGTATGCCGCAGAAGAAGAATAGAACCGTTTTGTCAAGGCCCTCGGCGTTGTCCAGGGTTTCCCCGATGGTTTCCCTGGTCTCTCCGGGACCGCCCAGGAGAAGGTAGTGGGCCACGAAGAGGCCTGCGTCCAGGGCCGCGCGATGGGCGGCGAGAACATCCTTCACGTTGAAGGGCTTGCGGTACGAAGCGAGCATGGTGTTTGAAAGGGACTCTGTGCCGAATTCGGCGTGGGTCATGGCCGAGTCACGGAGGAGACGGTAATAACCCTCCGGCGGCATCGTCGGCGCGAGAAAGGCTCCCCAGGGAATGGAGACGCCCTTCTCTTTAAAGGCCCGGGCCACCTCGGCGCTGTGATGATAGTCGCAGTTGAAGGCGGAATCGGTTATGAAGAAATATTTTCCGCCCATGCGCTGGAGCTCCAGGGCCGTTTGAGCCACCTCGGCGGCGGGAACGGGCCGCAGGTCCGAGCCTTCAATATGGGGATAGGTGCAGTAGATGCAATTGTAGGAGCAGCCGCGTTTTGTCTGGAGGTTCAGAATTCCTCCCCGGTCGATATAGAAACGGGCGATATCGCCGCCTATGAAAGACCTCCGGAACGGCTCGTCCAGGGGGGGAGGCACCTTCTCAGCTCCGGTCCCGGTGATGACTCCCGGTATGGCCGATGCGTCGGTTCCCGCTTCAATGGCCTCCAGGAGCAGGGGAAGGCGCTCCCCTTCGCCGATGATCCCGTAGTCTGCCTTGAGCTCCGCCATGAGCTGCTTCGGGAAAATGGTGAAGCCGCTGCCGCCCAGAATGATCGGTGATCGGGACACGGTCCGTATCTCCGCTATCTGGGTGCGGTATGTCTGGATAAAGCCCCTGGTGTCGTTGACATCGGTGTTGTCGATGTTGCGGAGGGATATCCCTATGGCGTCCGGGTTGAATTCCCGGATCATGTCCAGGAGGGGGTCGATTTTCTTGCTGAGGTTGACATCGGCTATCCTGACCGTGTGCTTCCCTGCCAGGGCGCCGGCGACATAGTCCAGTCCCAGCGGATAGATATAATAGGGCACCCTCACGGTATTGGCGGATATGAGCAGGATCTTCATAGGCGTTGTTACGCGATTATTTCAAAGGCTGTTACGGAAGAGCCGAGACCCAGCAGAAGAATCCGCTTCCCCCCGAGGGGCAGGGCCGTCCCTGAACAGAGCGCCGCCGGGAGCGTCCCTTCCTTTGCATACTGCGTCGCCACCACGGCCGCGACAGCGGAGGCGCTGCCGAATTCGCCGAGAAGGGCCCGGTAGTCGATGACCGGGCCGGTAAAGGCGGTCGACCCCAGGAATTCATCCAGCTGCTTTTTGCACAGATCCCCGGCTGCCAGCGGCATGCCGGCGAAGACCGCGGCATAGGCTTCCTCAATCCGACCGGCGCCGCCCAGGGTCTGGACCATTGAGGGGATCGCGTCGGCAGAGGAAGATGCGTAAAAGAGGGGGGATATCCTGATGCCACCGGTTGATTCATTTTTTTGAAGTAAGAGGGCTCCGCCCCCGTCCGAGGGAGCTTCGGCGGCCTTGACCGATCCGTCAAAGAGGGACGACAGTGTCTCATGGTGTTCATCGGCGCCCATCACCAGCAGTGTCTCGCCGCTCCCGGCCGCCAGGGACGCTGCCACCAGGGCCTCCTCGAAGGAATAATCCCCGCCGGTCGTGGTTATGTTCGCGCCGGTCGCTTTCAGCCATATGGCCGCCTGCCCGGCCGGGGCGTTGTGGACCGATCCCACGAAATCGGTGGGGCTGGTGAACTGCTCGTCCGAATCGAAGAGCTTTGTCAGAAAATCATGGGTCTCCGACAGGGGGCCCCAGGCGGTGCCGAAAAAGATCGACGCCGGGTCCTGGGCCGCGCTGTTTCGCGCGTCAATGGCCAGGGCCAGGGCAAGGCGGGGAAGGCGCTTCAGGCGCCGCACCTCCCGGGCCGGCAGATTCTTTGATATGTCTCCCAGGGGAAGAATGCCGCCGCAGGCCTTCCCTTCATTGAGGCGGGCCATGGTCAGGGCCAGGTCCCCGGCCCCGGTCACGCATGAGCCGGCGATGATCTCAAAGGAAGCAGGAGGACCGGGCTGCGGGGCCTCGCGATTTACCGCCGGATCGCCCAGGACCAGGCAGGCGTTGTTGCCGCCGAAACCGAAGGAGTTGGATAATACCGTGCGGACCCGCGCCGTCGTCGGAGCGAGGAGCGGCCGGACCGCCAGGTCCGGATCCGGCTCGGCGCAGCCGGTGTTGGCGGGAATGAATCCTTCGCGGATCGCCATGGAACAGATGACTGCTTCAATGGCGCCGGCTGCGGCCAGGGAGTGTCCGGTGGCGCCCTTTATCGAAGAAAGGGGCGGGACAGTCCCGGCGAAGAGGGAGCCGATGGCAAGGGCCTCGGCCAGGTCATTGTCCTTCGTTCCGGTGCCGTGGAGGTTTATATAGTCGATGGCTGAAGGTCCCGCTCCGGTGTCTTTCAGGGCGCCGTCCATGGCGGAGCGGGCGCCGGCCCCTTCCGGATGGGGCGTCGCCGGATGATGGGCATCGCAGCTCAGGCCGCCGCCCAGCACCTCGGCGATGGCGTCTTCAGGCGCCGTCCCGGACGCTTCAAGGAGGACCATGGCGGATCCCTCGGCGACGGTCATGCCGCGGCGCGACCGGTCCAGGGGCCGCGCTCCCTCCGGGTCGATGAGCTGGAGGGAGTTGAACCCGTAATAGGTGAGGCGGCAGAGGGAGTCGGCGCCGCCGGCAAGGACGCGGCGGGCCTGGCCGGTCCGGAGGAGCTCCAGGCCGAGCTTTATCGCCGCGGTCCCGGAGGAGCAGGCATTGGTGACGGTGATGATGAGGCCCCTGCAGCCCAGGGCGCCGGCGCAGTATTCAGCAACTGATGATGTGGAATGATAGCGATATGCGTCAGGGTTCTTCTCGCCTTTCTTGAGGAGCTCTTCGGTCAGGGCCATGCCGCCGGTGGTGGTGCCGATGATGACTGCATCGGGGATAATGTTTTTTCCCGCCATGGCCTCCCGCGCAGCAGCCAGGGCGAGTCTATGGGTCCGCGGAACAGCGGTGTCGCCGGGAAATCCGGTAATCTCGGCTGCGGGGTGCCGGTTGCCTTCCGAAAGGGGGAAGAGGCTGAGGGGCTTTATACCGGAGCTGTTTTTCTTCAGGGAATCGAAATTCTCCCGCACATTGTTTCCCAGTGAGCTCACGATGCCCATGCCGGTAATGAATACGCGGATGCCCTTCAAGGCCGTCACCCCTTGCGATTCTTCTGGATGTGTTCGGCGAGGGTCCGGAGCGTGGAGAAAACCTTCTGGCCCAGCTCCTTGTTGTCGATCTTGATGCCGTAATCCTTTTCGATCATCATGGCAAGCTCCAGAATATCGATGGAATCGATGCCGAGCTTGCCGCCCACGAGAGGCTCGTTTTCCTTGAAATCGCCCGGCGTGATATCGATCAGGTCCAGGGTTTCGATTATTTTTTCCTTGAGCTCGTTTATAAGCTGTTCCATATGTCTCCTCTCGGGCATGTCGGTCATGGGCCGTCTCATCGCACCGGATACTATTCGATTGCAAGCCATCGCGGGCGCAACGCCGGGCGGAAATAATCGGGCTTTTTAAAAGCAATATCAAGAGGATACAGTTGTTGATAACAGGTCTGTCAAGATATTTTTATTGACATTAACCCGCCGGTGACGATACGGTATCATGCCATAGCCGGATCGGACATGCCCATGTATTCAATAGAACAAATGATCCCCCATCGCGGCACCATGAAGCTCGTGCAGGAGATAGTCGAGATCGGCGATAGCCGGTGTGTCACCGCCTCAACCGTCTCGCCGGACTGGCCTACCTTCGACAACGGGAGCGTCAGTCCCATTGTCCTGATCGAGCTGGCGGCACAGACGACGGGCGTGAACATCGGCTGGCAGGAGCTTCACAGCGACAGGCCATCGGGGAGAGTGGGCTGGCTGGTGGGAGTAAAGAGGGCGGAGTTTTATATCGACCGGATACCGGTGAATACGAGGATCCTGACGATAATCGAGCAGGGCCCCAGCGAGGGCACCTACGCGGTGATTGCGGGACGGGCCAAAGTTGATTCGGAGCTCATCGGCGAAATGGAACTCCAGGTCTTCCGCCCCGAAGAGGCATAAAATTGGAAAAAGGGACATTTACATGAGCGAACCAACGGGAAGGAGAATAGCCATCGTCACCGGCGGGAGCCGGGGCATCGGCAGGGCCATTGCCGTCGAGCTGGGCCGGGACGGCTGCTATGTCATCGTTAATTACCGATCCAACGACGAGGCCGCAGCGGAGACCCTGGCCATGATCAGGGCGGCCGGCGGCGACGGCGAGACGGTCAGGTTCGATGTCGCCGATTCTGCCGAGGCTGAAAAGGCCGTGAACGACATAGTAAGCCGCTTTCCCGCCATCGATATCCTCGTCAACAACGCGGGGATCACCGCGGACAACCTTTTTCTCATGATGTCCGAGGCCGAGTGGGATTCGGTCATTGACACGACCCTGAAGGGGTTTTACAACATGACCAAGCCCGTGATGAGAAGAATGCTCCGCAACAAGAAGGGGTCCGTCGTGTCAATCGCCTCGGTGGCCGGCATCATGGGCAACAAGGGGCAGGCGAACTACTCCGCGGCCAAGGCGGGCCTCATCGGCGCGAGCCGCTCCATCGCCTCGGAGATAGCGAAAAAGGGCGTCCGCGTGAACGTCGTGGCCCCGGGACTCATTGAGACTGATATGATCAAGGACGCCCCGGTGGAGATGATAAAGAATGTCATTCCCATGGGAAGGATCGGAAAGCCGGAGGAGGTCGCGAAGGTGGTGCGCTTCCTCTGCTCCGACGACGCGTCGTACATCACCGGGCAGGTGATATCGGTCAACGGCGGGATGATGTAAATGCGATTCTGATAGGGTGCGGTTTAAACCGCACCCTATCAGAATCGCTAAAAAGGTGTATATGATGAAACGGAATAATATCACAATTATCGCTCGGACGACAGCCGTCATCGGCATCTCCCTCTCGCTCCTCTCCTGGGGCGACTCCTGGGACCAGATCAGGAAGACCGCGAAGGACATAACCTCCGTGGAGGCCGAGTTTGTCCAGAAAAAGCACATGGCCATTCTGGCGAAGCCGCTGGTGTCGAAGGGAAAGCTCTGCTTCCAGGTGCCCCGGTCGCTTCGCTGGGAGTACCTGTCCCCGGTGAACAGCGTTCTATTGATGCACGGCGGGACCGTCACCCGCTACGTGAAGAAGGACGGCGTCGTCACCAGGGACTCGTCGGCGCGGCTCCAGTCGATGCAGATCGTCCTCCAGGAGATAACCATGTGGATGAAGGGCAATTTTGACGCGAACCCGGCCTTCAGGCCGGAGCTCAGGCCCGGGCGGATCATCATGCTCACGCCGAAGGAGAAATCGATGGCGGATATCATCCAGCGCATAGAGCTGAAGCTCTCCGACCGGCCCGGCGTCATCCAGTCGGTGCGGATTTATGAGAACGAGAAATCCTTCACGGTGATCGACTTTATCAAGGTCAGGATGAACGAGAAAATCCCCGAATCGTTATTCAAGAGCCTGCAATGAAAGCCGCGGCGGTAATATTTGCCTGCGCCTGCATCCTCTCCTGCGCGGGCCTTCCCCGTATAATCCCCGCCGGCGCGTCGGAGGCGGGTGATCTGCAGCGTATGGCCAGGGCGCCCTTCCTGGAAGGGGAATGGCGGGTCGTTCACTCCATACAGGGGAGGCTGCCCGGCGGTTCCACCGCGGACATGATCGGCGTCACCGTCGCCTCATCCCGAACGGGGAAGCTCCGCAGCACCCTCATGTCCATAGAGGGCCTGGTCTTCCTCGACGCGGAATACGGGTCGAGGCTTGTCATCAACCGGGGCATCGGTCCCCTTGGCCGTCCCGACCTGGTGACGGGAATGATGCGGGACATCCGGCTTATACTTTTTGCGCCGTCGGGGGCTGCCGTGGAAACGGGCGCCCTTGCCGGCCGGGGCCGCGCCTGCCGGTACCGATCGGAAGATGGCTCGGTCTATGTCATCCTCAACAATGACGGAACCATTGAAATCAGGTCCTATGACGGATCATCGAAGCTCCTGCGCACGGTGAGGTTTCTGAAGCGGCGCTCCGACGGGATTCCTTCCCGCGTTTACCTTGAATCGGCCGGCATCGTGGGCTACTCCCTCAGCCTTGACTTGATCGAAGCGGAAAAAATTCGATAGCGTCCATTTCGGATAAAACGGTGACAGCGGACCTGGCTGCGCATCGTGCATGCGGCACAACCAGGCGGCATCAGGATTCGGAAGAAACCGACGCCCGCACCTGAAACACGGTTTCCCTGCCGCGTTCGAGCGTAAGGGTGCCCTTTAGCTGAAGGGTCAGGGTTTTCACGAGAAGCAGTCCCAGGCCGCTGGGATTGTCGATATCGAAATCGGCGGGCAAACCTCTGCCATTGTCGGAAATGGCTAGAATGATTTCACCCTTCTGCTTTTTCAGATTGATCCGGATGGTGCCGGCGCCGCCCTCCGGGAAGGCATACTTGTAGGAATTCGTCAGCAGTTCGTTCGCGATGAGGCCCCAGGCGGCAGCGTTTTTCGCGTTCACCCGCAGCCGTTCGAGCTCTTCTTCGATCCGTATGCTAGATGAGGCCGTGCCGTAGGAACCGCTGAGGAGATTTATGATGGATTTCAGGTAATCTCCGAGGTCTACTTCCTTGAACGTGTCAGATTGAAAAAGCAACGCATAGAGGCTGGAAAGCGATTCTATCCTTCCCTTGATGTTATCAAGGACTCCGGCCAGGTCCTTGTCCCTGAACCGTTCGATTTCCAGGTTGATGATGCTGGTTATAAGTGCCAGGCTGTTTTTCATGCGGTGCTGCAGCTCCCGGAGGAGCGCCTCCTTTTCGGTGACGGTTTTTCCAAGCGCCTCCTGGATGGCTTTTAGTATCGTTATATCGGTATGGGTCCCGATCACCCTGAGCGGCTTGCCTTCCGGGGTGCGGCTGATGACCTTACCGCGGTCCAGTATCCATTTGTACTCCCCGTTCTTGCATTTCATGCGGTGCTCGCTCGTGTATACCGGGATCACTCCTTCAAAGTGCTTGTTTATCTCCCCATGCACGCGGTCCCTGTCGTCGGGGTGCACGCGGCTCTCCCATTCGGAGAGGGTGTCTCCTATCTCATTGGTATCATAGCCGAGCATCGCTTTCCACTGGCGCGAGAAATACACTTTGTCGGTCTGTGCGTTCCAGTCCCACAGGCCATCCCCGGAACCTTCCAGGGCGAACTGCCACCGTTCCTCGCTTTCCCGCAGGGCTTCCTCCGCCTGCTTGCGCTCGGTAATATCCGTCGAAATGCCGCACAGGGCGTATATGGCGCCGCCGGAGTCGCGGAGCGGGATCTTAACGGTCCAGTAGGTGCGGCGCCTGGTGCCGCCGGGGGATGCGAGGTTCGTCTCCTCCCGTGTAACCGTTTCCCCCTCTTCTATGACGCGCCTGTCGCTTATCATTATTTCGGGAATGGAATCGGCGGAAAAGAACTCGGCGTCGGTCCTGCCGATGATATCGGGCAGGTCCCGTCCGAAAAGCTCGCAGCATTTTTTGTTCGCAAAGGTGTACCGGTAGGAGGTGTCTTTCATGAAGATATAGGCGCCGACGTTATCGTAAACGGTATTCAACAGCCGCTGGTTGTCCAGGAGCGCCTTTTCGGTCTTCTTTCGATCGGTTATATCGGTAAATGCCGCAGCCATGAGGCGGTCGCCTATCCGGAATGCCAGCACGTCGAAGGCCCCCCGTATTTCGTTTTCATCGTAGTCGATCTGCTCGGTATGCCAGGACACGCCCTTTTCGGCCGCCTCGCGGTAGCGCCGGGGCGCTTCGGTTGCGGTCAGTGCGGGAAAGGCTTCTTCAATGGTTTTTCCGATGAATATGCTGTTGTCGACGCCGAGGATACTGTCCGCAGCGGGATTGGCGCCGTCGAAGACCAGGCGGCCGTCCGCTTCAAGACGGTACAGGTGAATCCCTATGGGGATTGAATGAATAACCCGGCGATATCTGTTTTCACTCTCGTTCAATGAGCGTTCGGCGAGCTTAATTTCAGTGATGTCAGCGAGAAAACCCCGGAATCCATCAGGCTGGCCGTCCCGGTAAATGACGGAGGAATGGACCAGCGCGGGGAAGGTGGTTCCGTCCTTTTTCTGCGCCATGTATTCATTGAGGCTGAGGTGCTCGCCCTGCAGGATCCTGGCAATTTTTTCGATCGCCTGTTTCTGGCTCCGGGGGGCTATGATGGAAAGGACATTCAGTCCCCTGTCTATATCGCCCTGGGTATAGCCGAATTGTTCCAGGCCGGTCTGATTGACATAGGTGATCCTGCCCTGCCGGTCCGCTTCATAAACCGTTTCAGGCAGAAACCGGACAAGGTCGCTGAAGCGCTCCTCGCTCCTTTTGAGTTGTTCCTCCATTCTTGCGCGATCAGTGATGTCGATGATGGTCCCCAGGCTATTTGCCGATCCCGGTATCATGGCAACGTTCATGTAAAAATCCCTGACCTCTCCGGAACGCATCCTGGCCTTGAATTCATAGGCTTGAGGGGGGTTGCCGGATTCTTTAATGCGCTGGAGGTGGTACGCCTTCATTTTCTCGACATATTCATCCAGTATGAAGGAGGTCCAGCTCATCCGGCCTTCCATTTCTTCCCGGGAGTAGCCGATCAGTTTTACGAAATTGGAATTGGCGAGGAGGATCGTGGTGTCGGCGGCTGCGATGATGTTGGCCGTGGCGGAATTCTCGAAGAGGGTGCGGTACAGTTCCTCGCTTTCCCTGAGAGCGTCCTCGACGCGTTTGCGTTCGGTAATGTCGGTCAGGACGCCTTCCACTCCGATTATGGTTCCGTTTCTGTCGCGGTAAAACTGGGAGTTGACCAGTACGTTAACGGGCGCCCCGTTGTCCACCCGCCTGAGTGTCGCCTCGTATTGCTTGTAGGTCCCCCGCTCTTTCAGAATCTCGCCTTGTTTGACGGATTCTTCGGGATTGATATAGAAGTCCTTTAAATTCTTTCCTATCATCCATTCCACCGATGGACAGCCGAGAATGACCGCGGCGGATGGCGTGGCAAAAGTGATCCTGCCTTTCAGGTCGCAGCGGTACATGACGTCCTGCATGTTGTCGACCAGGGTGCGATATTGCTCCTCGCTCTCTTTGAGCGCCTCGGCGGCCCGCTTTTGATCGGTTATGTCCCGGAAATACCAGACCCTTCCGTGGTAAGTGCCGTGCCTGTCGAACATGGGGGAGGAAAAGCGGTCGAAGATCCGCCCGTCCTTGAAGATCAGTTCATCCTTGCTCGTTTCGGATCTATGGGCGTAGAGATGGGATACTTTTTCCAGGAACTGCTCCGGGCTCGCCAGCTTGTCAAGGATGTTATCCATGGCTGCCTTGTCCGATCCGGCTGACAATATATCCGCCGGCATTCCCCACATGTCGGCAAACCTGCTGTTGTATGAAAGGATCGTGCCGGATTCGCCGACCACGAGAATTCCGTCGATCGATGTTTCCTGCTGGGTCGTTAGCAGCAGATTCTTGAGTCGCAGCGCCTCCTCGGTCTTTTTTACTTCTACCAGAGAAAGTTCAAGTTCCTTCTTGGTTTCCTCAACCTCGGCTATGGTCGCCTGGAGCTCTTCATTGGTCGCCTCGAGCTCCTCCACCGTGGCGTTCAATTCTTCGTTCATCGCCTCCAGGTCGGTCTTGGCGCTCCGCAGCTCCATCTCGAATTCGGTGAGCCTGGTGATGTCGTTGGACACGGTTAGCAGATATTGCCTGCCGTCCATGTTGAGAAAAACCGAGCTCATGAGAACATGGGCAATGGAGCCGTCCTTTTTATAGAAATCGACCCGGTGATTGGCCAGCTTTCCCTCGGTTTTGATGATATTCCTTATCCGCTCGCCTTCATCAGGAAGGACCCAGGTTTGCAGCATCTGCGGGCTTTTGCCTATGACGTCTTCCTTTGTCCAGCCGGTCCATTCAACGCCTTTATTTGCCTCCACGACGATGCCGGTTTCCATCTCGGTGACGGTTATAGCGCTCGGGGTATTCTCGAAGATGAAGTTCAGCTTCCATTGGCTCTTGCCGAGCTCCTCTTCGCGTTTTCTCAATTCCTGATGGGCCGAGTGAAGCTTGAAGGCCATTTTAATTGAAGCGAGGATGACCGTTTCCCCGGAATTTTTCACCACGTAGCCGTAGGAGGTGATCTTCTCGGTCTTGTCTACGATCTCAGGTTCGTTATGGCTTGAGAGGAAAAGCACGGGGATGTCCCGGGTTTTTAAGATGATTTCCGCCGCCTGGGTGCCGTCCATGCCGGCGCCGAGGTCAATGTCCATCAATACGAGGTCAAGATCGGGCTGCTCCGCCGCCTTTCGTACGGCATCTTCTCCTGAATGGGCGGTGAGAACGCGGTAGCCGTTCTTTTCAAGCATCCTGGATTCGGACATGGCGATGATGGCTTCATCATCAACAATGAGTATCTTTTTTTTACGATCGGGTGTCAATGCTGGAATACCGCCTGATTGTTATGACGCGTATTTAAACATACTCACAATTGCACTGGAATTCAATCAAAAAATGCATGTAGTTAAACGGTAGCGGCATGGTTTTTTTTCAATACCACTGAAACGATCGCGTCATTGATCACAGCGCGCGCCAATCCCGGAGCTCTGCCGCGGGGTATTTTATTGTCGATAGACATAATGTGTTTGAAATTGTTAAATGCTTGACACTGACCGGTCCGCTTTTAATGCTTTGGACTGCATGAGGAGCGTCCTATGAAATTCAGGCTTATCTACCCCCGGTGGGAAAAACTTTCGGGGCAGACGAACTTCAACCTGCCGCCCCACGGGCCGGCGGTAATGGCGGCTACCCTTCCTGACTATGTCGATGTTGAATTCATCGATGAAAATCTCGAGCGCTTCAGTTTCGATGACCCGGTCGATTTTGTGGGCATCTCCATGATGCTCACCACCCAGGTGAAACGGGGATGGGAGATCGCCGACGAGTTCCGGCGCCGCGGGAAGAAGGTCATATTCGGAGGCATATCCGCCATGCTCCATGCCGAGGAGACCCTGGAGCACGCCGACGCCCTGTTCCTGGGGGAGTCCGAAGGCCGCATGGAAGAGGTTTTCACCGATTTCAGGAACGGGAATCTCAAGAAGGTGTATAATTACCTTGCCGATCTTCCTCCTATCGAGAGCGTGGGGCCGGCCCGCCGGAGCATTTACAACCGCGACCTCTATTACTACAAGGGCGTGCAGATGGTGGATCTGGTCCACGCCTCACGGGGGTGCCGGTTCAACTGCTATCCCTGCGCAGTTCCCTACCTGGGGGGAAGGAAGTTCCGGCCCCGTCCCATCGACAGGGCCATAGAGGAGATCGCCCTCGCGGACAATAACCGCCTCTTCGTGGTGGACAATTCCCTGGCCCAGGACACGCAGTGGGAGATGGACCTCTTCCGCGAGATGATACCCCTCAAGAAAAACTGGTGCAGCCACACCATCGAGGACAAGCCTGAGGTCCTGGACCTGGCGCGGCAGGCCGGCGCCTGGTACGTGTACCAGGCCGTGTTCGACATGTCGGATTTTATCAGGGAGCGCATCAAGCGCTACCATGACCACGACATCGCCGTGGAGGGGACCATCCTCCTGGGCATGGACAACCATGACGAGGAGTACATCAAGCGCTTCATCGATTTCCTCCTGGAGATCGACCTGGACCTTGCCGAGTTCACGGTCCTCACGCCCTTTCCCCATACCAAGGCCTACGACGACATGCGCAAGCAGAAGCGTATTATCAGCCATGACTGGAACGATTTCAACGCCGGCAAGGTGGTGTATCAGCCGAAGCTGATGAGCCCGGAGCGTCTCCAGGAGCTCTACTATTTCGCCTGGGAGCGGTTCTACCGGGACGAGCCGCAGCAGATGAAGATGTACAAGCTCATCAGGAAGGTGGCGGAGCGGGAGATGGCCCTGGGGACCTACAGGCCGCGGCGCCGCGACCTGATTCGGAAAGCCTTCGGCGAGACCCTGTAGGGGGCTTTAGCCGCCTGATTACCCTTTTTCATTTTTCCGGCTTCTTCCGAGTGCCGCATGTTTTTTATTGACAAAGAATGGTTGTGCTGATAGGTACATTATTCAGGGCCATGGACATGCCGGGTTTACCCGTTATAGACTGTAACGGTTTTATGATCCATTATTACATGCGTTGACAGACATTTTTGAAGGGATCCGCAAAGACGGGAAGCGGGCGAGGTATCAGCACATATAACTTTTTCGATCATAATGGAGGATTGTGACGTGAAAGTCAAAGATGTTCCCCAAGAGGGAAAAAGAATGCTCAAGTCGACCCTGGTGCACTATGCCGTCAATGACGAGGGGGATTTCGTGAAGGTCCAGTCAACCGGATGGAACCCCGGCTATTACGCACATCTGAACATTCATGAAGAATTCATGGAGCTTGCGGAACAGGCGAAGGAGAGGGTCAGGAACAACCAGGCTTCGCCGCTGGAATACTTCATGTACCACGCTATTCAGGATGTGGACGGCCTGGCTGCTTTCATGGGAATATCAAAGCGGAAGGTAAAAAAGCATTTAACGCCTGAGGGGTTTGAGAAGCTGAGCGGTGAAATGCTCGAACGATACGCCCGTGTTCTGATTACGGATGTTGAAACCATAAAAAAATTCAAGAGTACACTATAATGGAACAGAAATCACCGCAGGCGGAATACATCAACTATCAGGGGGGGCACTGCGAATCGGCTTCAGTCTCATCCCTGGTAAGAAATTTCGGTTTCGAATTATCGGAACCGATGGCGCTGGGGATCGCGAGCAATATCGGCTTCGTCTTCCTGCCCTTCATCAAGGTCTGGGGCAAGCCTCTTATCGCCTTCAGGATGTTGCCCCAGAGCATAGTAAAAGGGGTCCAGAAGCGGCTGGGTATCGAATTCCGCATCAAGACCTACGACGATCAGCGGGAAGCCATGGACGAGCTGGACCGGCTCCTTGAAGAGGGGAGGGCAGTCGGAATACAGGCTTCTGTGGAGCATCTTCCCTATTTTCTGGGGGAATTCCGCATCCCCTTCAACGGCCACATGACCATCATTCACGGGAAGGACGGTGACGATTATCTCGTCAGCGATCCCCTGTACGACCATCCCACGCGTATCAGTCGCGAGGATCTTCAGAAGGCGCGCTTTGCCGAGGGGCCCAATGCCCCGAAGGGCTTTATCTTCTATCCCGTATGCCTTCCGGAGGCGGTGGATTACCGGAAAGCGATAAAAAAGGCCGTAAAGCGCGTCGCCACTATGATGCTGCAGCCGACATTTCCTTATTACGGCGTGTTTGGCATTAACACCTTTGCCCGGACCGTCCGCAAGCTTCCGAAAAAAAGAGATATGAAGTATATCCGCTCGTTCATGAGCAATGTTTTTCTCTTTCAGGAAGAGATCGGCACCGGAGGCGGAGGGTTCCGGTACATGTACGCAGCCTTTCTCCGGGAGGCCTATGATATGCTGCAGATACCGGAGCTTCTGGAGGCGTCCAAACAGATGGTCCAGATCGGGGATACATGGCGGAGGGCGGCGGCGTCCTGTGCAAAATTCATTCAACGTCAGGAAAGCACCGTTGACCTGGATGGGGCGGCCCAATTGTACCGCGAGTGCGCGCGGAAGGAAAAAGAGGTCTACCGGATGCTGAAAAGAATCAGGTGGAACCAGTAATATCTTTCAATGGCCGACGGGAGGCATCAGCATTTTTCGCACAGAAGCACCACGTGTTGTCTCAGGTCATTCCTGTTGACATGGACCATCGACGTGTCACTGCCTGACGCAAAGAAGGCGCTCACCGCGAAGGAAGCCGCGGTATCATAAAAACCGTTCATGCCGATATAATCGAGCTCCTCCTTCGGGGCGCAGGCCTTTTTCCATATCTCCTTTTCCTGCGGCGTCATGAGTATCCCGAAGGCGAGAGTCATGTCTGCTCCGGCGTTGTTTCGCGTCCAATGGATGGCCTGATCCCGGTCTGAAAAGGTCCGCAGGTCATTCACTTTTCCGAGGGCCCCTTCCGCGTCGGCGGTGCAATAGAGCCAGCTGCTTCCTTCCACCAGCTTTACGTCATGGTACGATCGATCGTATTTTTTCACGAAGTGTTCCCGCGATATCACGGCCTCGTCAACGCCGCCCACCAGGGCCTCCGAGACATGGCCCAGATCGAAATCAACCATCGCCAGCTCCAGCGCCCGTTCAAAGGAGACGTTCTTGCTCGAAACCGTGATGCTTCTTCCCAGGGACTTCAGGCTCTGGGCCACGTAGAACGACGCGGTATTGCTCATGGTGTTGATGAAGTTGAAGGGTTTGGGGAAGGAGTTTTCCCGGTACATCTGGCGCAGGACGTTTTCCGTATCGCCCAGGTTGCCGTTTTCAGTCGCAATAAAGACGGCGATGGATTTGTCGAAATCCCTGTTGTGCAGGCATCGATGTACGCCCAGCAGCGACAGGAGGATGAATTTATTGACCCTGCGGAAAAAGAAATCGGTATAATTTTTCAAGTCGGCCTTTAAGCCGTCGATTTCATCGACGGGATCGCAGATAAAGGGTGAAACAGCCTGTACGTACATGATGGTTATTCCTTGTTGGTAACTATATTGGACGTGCAGTTGCCGCCGAATCCGAAGTAATTGAGCATGACCGTCGCCCTGGATAGCTCAAGCGGCTCGGTGAGGGGCCGCGCGTTTATCTCCTCGTCGACCTCGGCAAATCCCGGTGTGGCGGGGAAAAATCCCCGCTTGACGCACTCCGTGGCGATGACAAGCTCGATCACGCCGCAGGCCCCCACGGTATGGCCGATATAGGGCTTCAGTCCGGTAAAGGGAGGCAGGGAATCGCCGAAAGCCTTCCGCATGCCGTTGAATTCCGTGACGTCGTTGGCGGGGCTCCCGGTGGCGTGGGCCTTCACCGCGTCAATGTCCGCCAATGTGAGGCCGCAGTTGTTTATGGCGTCGCCGATCACGAAGGCGATATCGTCTCCCTCTATATTGTGGGTGGTGACGTTAAAGGTGTCGCAGGCATTGGATCCGCCCAGGAAGCGGAAGTCATCCGGGGATTTCCCCTTCCGGTCCAGGACAACAACGCCGCATCCTTCGCCCATGATGATGCCGATCCTGTTCTTGTCGAAAGGCTTGTACCCGAACGGCTCGATGAGCTTCATCGATTCAAAACCGTAGAAGCCGACCTCGTTGAAAAGGTCGTAGCCGACAACGATGGCCCGCTCGATGCGGCCGGTCCGAATCATGGACGACGCGTAGAGGAGGCAGTTCGCGGCGGAGGTGCAGGCGGTCGTGAAGGTGTAGCAGGGCCCCTGAATCCCCCAGGTATCGGCGACGATGCCGGCGATCTTTCCGTATCCGGGGGACTCGTAGGAGAGTCTCTTCG
>JADHED010001323.1_pt1 | contig 21924 bp, 13 predicted proteins | sample 8952041 | NCBI WGS metagenome assembly JADHED01 (sample SAMN16124423, study PRJNA663239) | bioreactor sludge metagenome | isolation source: sludge (control) | place: India:Bengaluru | collected 2018-09-08
GCGGCCGCGCTGGCGGCGCGCCTGCGCGCGCTGCCCCCCGTGGAGGGCGGCACCGGGGAGGCGCCCACGCTGAGCCACGCCGACGTCGCCGCCGCGCTCGCCGCGCATCGCCCCGACGACGGGCCCTCGTCCCTGCGCCGGCTGTCGTCGACCCTGGCCAGCACCATCGTCCTCGCGCCGCGCCATCGCCGCCGCACCGCGGCCCTCGCCCTCGTCGCCCTCGTCCTGGCCGGGACCGGCTGGTTCGCCTGGCGCGCGTGGCCCGCGCGGGCGCCTGCCCTCATGACCGGGGGTCCGCCGGTACTCGCCATCCTGCCGCTCGAGGCCGTCGGCGACGACCGGCGCGCCGCCGCGATCGGCCTGGGCGTCGCCGACGCGCTCATCGCCGACCTGGCCGGCACGCCGGGCCTGGTGGTGGTGTCGCGCCGCGTGTCGGCGCCGTTCGCGGGAGGCCGGCGGGATCTCGCGCGCGTGGCGCGCGATCTCGGCGCCACGCTGCTCGCCGACGGGACCGTGCAGGCCGAGGGCGACGCGGTGCGCGTGTCGCTCACGCTCGTGCGCGCCGACGCCACGGTGGCGTGGGGCCGGAGCGTCACGGGCGAGGTGCGGCGAGTGCTGGACCTGCAGCGCGAGCTCGCCGACGGGCTGCGGGCCGCCCTGCGATCGTCGGGCCTGGGCGCCTCGCCCGCGGGCGCCGCGGCGCCGCCCGCGCCGGCCACCCTCGACCCCGACGCGCTCGCCGAGTACACCGAGGCGCTGCAGCGGCTCACGCGGCAGGATCTCGCCGGCAACCTCGACCTCGCCATCGACGGCTTCACCCGCGCGCTCGCGCGCGATGGCGGGTTCGTGCTGGCGCACGTCGGCCTGAGCGACGCCTACATGGCGCGGCACCGGCAGACGCAGAGCCCCGACGCCCTCGCGGAGGCCGCCAGCCACGCCGGCCGCGCCACGACGCTGGCGCCGTACCACGCGGAGGCGTGGGTGGCGCTCGCCCGCGTGCACACCGGGAGCGGCCGCGATGCCGACGCGCGGGCCGCGCTCGAGCGGGCGCTGTCGCTGCAGCCGGCCAACGACGAGGCCTGGCGCGAGCTGGCCCTGGCCCGCGCCGCCGGCGGCGACCGCGCGGGCGCGGAACAGGCGTTCCGGCGCGCGATCGAGCTGCGGCCCGGGTACTGGCCCAATCACCACGAGTTCGGCCGCTTCCTGTTCGAGACGGGCCGTGACGCCGAGGCCGCCGAGGAGTTCCGGGCCGTCATCGCCCGCCAGCCCGACAGCCCGCGCGGCTACCAGGCGCTCGGCACGGTGCTGCAGGCCCAGGGGCACCTCGCCGAGGCGCTGGCCAACTACGAACGCGCCACGGAGCTGAGCCCGTCGGTCAACGCCCACCTGAACGTGGGCGTGCTGCACCACTGGGCCGGCCGGTATCGCGAGGCGGTGGCGGCCTACGAGCAGGCGGCGAGCCTGGCCCCCGACGATCCCGTGCCGCCGCGCAACGTGGGCGACAGCCTGCTGCGCGCGGGCGACGCTGCCGGCGCGCGCACGGCCTATGCGCGCGCGCTCGGGCTCACGGAGCGCGCCCTGCGGCAGTCGCCCGGCGCGCTGGACCTGCGTGAACTGCGCGCGGTGCTGCTGGCCAAGCTCGGCCGGCACGCGGAAGCCGGCCGCGAGGCGGCCGCGGTGGTGGCCGAGGGGCGCGGGCCGGAGACGGCGCACTACACGCAGGCCGTCGTGCTGGCGCTCGCGGGCCGGACGGCGGAGGCGCGTGCGGCCCTGGACCGCGCGCTGGCGGCGGGCTATCCCAGGTCGCTCGCGGAGCGCGACGACGACCTGGCGGAGGTGGTGGGCGCACCGCAGGTGCGCGCCGCCGCGGAGGGAGCGACGCGATGAGTCGATCGATCGGGGTGGCGGCGATGGCGTGCTGGGTGCTGGCGGCGGGCGCCGCGTCGGGGCAGGCGGTGCAGCAGGGGCGCGGCGAGCCGAAGCTGCCGCCGGACAAGAAGGTGGACGCGCCGGTCCACTTCTTCCTCGTCAAGGACGACACCGGGCAGTGCACCGTGATCAAGTACGACGGCGTCGCCAGCACCAAGGTGCACAGCCACGTGCGCTGGGACCTGGAGAACGAGTGCGGGGGCACGCGGAAGATCAGCTTCCGGAACTTCCGCAAGCTCGACGAGAGCGCCGCCGACTGCGCGAGCGGCGGCGGCACGCCGGGCCCGCCCGGGGACGGCGCGCTCGAGGACTCCTTCCGCCTGAAGGGCAAGATCCGGCTGAAGCTGTCGGACGCCTCGCCGGGCCGCTGGTGCTTCGACGTGCACCTGGACGACTCGGACAAGCCGATCGACCCGATGATCCGGATCGACCGCTGACCCGAAGGAACCGGGGTCGGGGCTGTTTTCGCTCCCGGGGGCGCACGCGCCTGCGCGTCTCCTCCCGGCGGAAGACAGACCCGACCCCTTATTCTCGAGGTCAGAACTTCACGCGGAACTCCCCCACCACCTGCCGCTTCAGCACGTCACCGAAGATGTGCTGCTGGATCTCCTCGTTGAAGAGGTTGTTCACCTTCACGGTGGCCACCGCGCGGCCGCCGGCCAGCTTCACGCCCAGCGAGGCGTTCACCTGCGTGAAGGCCTCGGTGGCGCCGTTGTAGCGGGCGTCGAGCACGTCCTGCCAGAACGCCTCGTCCTGGTAGGTGACGCCCACCGTCCCGAGCACGCGCCCCACGGTGACGCCGGCGCCCGCGTTGAAGCGGTGCGTGGGCGGCAGGTTCAGGTCGCTGATGCTGAAGCCCTTGGGCTCGGGCTCGTCCTGCCACGAGTAGTTGGCATAGACGGTGACGTGGTCGTTGATCGCGCCGTCGATGCCGAGCTCGATGCCCTTGTCGCGCACCTCGCCGAGGTTCTCGTAGCTGAAGGTGGACGGCAGGCCGAAGCCGGGGCCGAAGGCGTTCTGCGCGATGAGCAGGTTCAGCACGATCGGCGGCAGCGGCCACCCGGGCGGCGGCGCGGCCGCGGTGTAGGAGCCGGTCTGCCGGAAGAAGATGCCGTCCTTCGTGTCGTTGACGTAGAAGGCGGCGCTCACCGTGAACCGGTTGCCGAGCACGCCGCTGTAGCCCACCTCGTAGGCCGTCATCTCCTCCTCCGACAGGTCCTCGTTGCCGATCGCCTGCACGGGGAAGACGTAGTTGGCGCCGTTGAGCGCCGGGTTGATCAACCCGAGGTTCAGCTGGTTGGCCAGCAGCACGTCGAGGTAGTTGTTCACGAGCGAGGGCGCGCGATAGGCGCGGTTGTACGACACGCGCAGGGTGTGCGCGGCGGCCGGCTTGAACATGAAGGTGGTGCGCGGCGAGAACACCAGCCCGTCGATGGAGTCGAACCCGTCCGCGCGCGCGCCCACCAGCCACCGGAACCGGTCGCTGAGGAAGATCTCGTCCTGGACGTAGGCCCCGCCCTCCTTGCGGTTGCTGCCGCGCGGGGCCAGCGAGAGGTCGAAGCTGTTGCGGCGGAAGTTGCCGCCGTAGCTGACGACGTGGCGCGTGCCGAAGGTGACGACGTTGCCGAAGTCGACGTCGAAGGTCTTGTTGTCGAAGAGGAAGAGGATCGGGTTGCCGCGGGTGTCCACGGCCAGCAGGTTCGTGGCCTCGCCGTCGAGGATGTTGGTGAAGACGCCCAGGCGGAACGCCCCGCGCGAGTAGCCCACCTTCGCGTACGCGACGCTCGCGCTGCTGATGTCGAACGGCCCGATGCCGGTGTGGATGATGCCCTCGGTGCCGGCGTAGCCGCCGCTGACCACCAGCTTCTGCCGGCCGTCCGGGAAGTCGTAGTCCACCCGCGCGTCCACCTTCGGCTGCGTCGTCCCGGTGTTCTGGAACGCGGGGTACGGCGTGTTGAACTGGTTCGGCAGCGTGCCCGTCGGCCGCGGCAGCGCGTCCATCGTCATGCCGCCGGCCGACACCTTGTAGGCCCACCGGTCGTCGATCGCCTGAGCCCACGACGCGGACACGGTGAAGGCGGAGCCGGCGTCCTGGTCGCGGCCCTCGACGTTGCGGTCGAAGGTGCCGGCGCTGAGCATCACGCTGCCGCCCTGCATCTCGCGCGGGCTCTTCGTGATGATGTTCACCACGCCGGTCATCGCGTTGGCGCCCCACACGGCCGAGGCGGGGCCGCGGATCACCTCGATCTGCTTCACCTCGTCGAAGTTGATCGGCAGGAAGTCCCAGGCGACGAAGCCGAAGAAGTCCTGGTAGAGGCTGCGCCCGTCCATCAGCGCGAGTTGCGAGGTGGAGAGCGTCGAGGTGGCGCCCCGGCTGGTGACGTTGATGTCGCGCGCCGAGGTCTGCGTGACGTTGACGCCGGGCACCGTCCGCAGCAGGTCGCCGTAGGTCTGCGCCGGCAGCGACTCGATGGTGCTGCTCGACAGCAGGCTGACCGTGGCCGGCGCGTTGACGAGCCGCTGCTCGGTGCGCGAGGCGCTCACCACCACCTGCTCCTCGTAGACCGGCGGCTGCGCCTGCGGGTCAGGGGCTGGCGTCTGGGCGGCCGGCGTGGACGCCGGCGTGGTGGACGGAGCCTGGGCGGCCGCGGGGGCGACCCAGAGGAGGCACAGCAGGACGGACGCAAGGACACGTGTGGGCATGGGACGACCTGACTCGGCCGCCGGCCCGCGCCGTGACGACCGGCACGCGCCAGCAGACCCCGGATTGGCGTGGAGAACGCGGCGAAGTTTGTAGCACGAACGGCCGCCGGGAGGCTTGCCGCACCGCGGAAGAATGGTCCGCGCGCCGGCGCCCCGGCGGGTGCCGCGCGACGCGGCGTGCCCGGGAGGGCCCGCGCGGCCGCGGGTCAGTGCCAGTCGGTGTGGGGCACCTTGTTCAGGACGAACCAGCCGTGGAGCAGCCCGCGGTAGGTCTGCCACCGCATGCCGCGCCGCGCGTAGAACGGCAGCAGGGCCTGCTGGAGCCGCGGCAGCCGGTAGTAGGGCACGCCGGGGAAGTAGTGGTGCTCGAGGTGCAGGTTCGAGTTCAGGAACACGAGGTTCCAGAACCAGTGGCTGCGCATCAGCGTGCCCCACTTCGCCGGATCGGTGGGGTCGATGTCGTAGTGCTGCCCGAGGCGGTTCAGCATGAACGCGACGGGGAACACGAAGAACACCGGCACGACGTACGCCCGCAGCGCCGCGTCGGCGCCGAAGGCCGCCCACAGGCCGCCCAGCACCGACAGGTGCGCGCCGATCGACAGGAGGCGCTCGCGTCGGATGCGCGCCTGCACCTCGGCCGGGTACGTGGCGGCCTCGCGGCGCGCCGCCCGGAAGTAGATCGGGAAGAGCGCCGGCGTGGCGTAGAGCAGCTTGAACCACCGCGCGTTGCGCTTGGGCGACAGGTGGTGGCGCTTGGGATCGTCCTCGTCGGAGCCGAGCTCCGCGTGGTGGTCGAGGTGCCAGCGCGTGAACTGCGTGGCCGAGATGCCGCTCGGCACGGCATAGAGGAGCGCGAGCACCCGGTCCCAGCCGGGACGCCGCGACGCGAAGACGGCGTGGTGCACCACCTCGTGCAGCAGCACCGTGAAGTTGAACACCGTGAAGCCCTGCACGAGCGCCAGCGGGATCCACGCGAGCGGGTGCTCGACGCGCACCAGCCCCCACGTGCAGAGGGCCAGCAGCGCGAACTGCCGCGCGGTGCCGACGAAGTGCCGGGCCGCCGAGCGCTGGTGCAGCGCCCGCAGCACGTCGCGCGGCACGGCACGCCCCAGCTCGCCACGCAGCCCCACCGTGTGGCGGGCGTAGTGGTGCCCCTTGCCCGGGGCCTCGGCGACCCCCGGCGCGGGCGCGTGAGCGGCGGGGACTGGGACGAGGGTCAGGTCTTGCATCTGCAGATGGGTCGGGGTGGCCCCATGCGGGGCGCCACCGGCAGGCGCCGCCGCGTGCTCGATAGGACGCCCCCCAGGGCGGGCGCGTCCCGGCGGCACCCAGGCGGCCGGGCCTGCGCGGCAGCCCGGGACGCCGCGGCGCTCACGCCGGCATCAGCTCCGCGAGGCCGCCCCAGGTGGCCGGGTCCTGCAGTACGAGCGTCGAGAAGTACAGCCGGACGTCGTCGGCGGGGAACTTCTCGCCGAGCACGGCGGCGGCTGCCTTCAGGGCGTCGGCCTCGGGCCGCTTCACGTCCTCGTCCTTGATCAGGCCCTCCTCGTGCGCGATGCCGAGCGCGTCGAGGAAGGCGCCCATCATCGGCCGCTGCGTCTGCAGGTGGTAGGCCACCAGCAGGCGGCTGGCCACCGCGTCGGAGACCTGCGCCATGCGCGTGGTGTGCTGCACCTTGCGCTCCACGGGCAGCGCGATCACCGACTTGGGCCGGAAGTTCAGCTGCCGCGCGATCGCGCCGATCACCTCCGCCTGTTCGGCCACCGACTGCTCGTCGTCCCAGAAGGCCTCGGCGGCCGCCAGCCGCTTCGGCTCCGAGAGGGTCTTCCACAGCTTCGCCGGACGGGGGATGTCGATGCTCGTCGCCATAAGCCGTCAATTGTACCTGTACGGGGGTCAGGTCTTGCATTTCAACATCCGCGCGCGACGCGGGCGACGCGTGGCGGCCCGCATGGTGGTGGCCGCCCGATCCAGAATGGCGGGGTGACGGCGTCCCCCTGCGACGTGGTGATCGTCGGCGCCGGCGCGGCCGGGCTGGCCACCGCCATCTTCGCCGCCGAGGCCCGCCCCGGCCTCCGGGTGGTCGTGCTGGACGGCGCCCGGACGCTGGGCGCGAAGATCCTCGTCAGCGGCGGCGGGCGCTGCAACGTCACCAACGCCGTGGTGAGCGAACGCGACTTCCACGGCGGCCCGGCGCCCGTCGTGCGGCAGGTGCTGCGCGCGTTCCCCGCCGACCGCACGGTGGCGTGGTTTCGCGCGCTGGGGGTGCCACTGCACGAGGAAGCCCACGGCAAGCTCTTCCCCGACACCCACCGCGCCCGCACCGTGCTCGACGCGCTGCTCGCGGCCGCGCAGGACCGCGGCGTGGACATCCGCCCGTCGCACCGGGTGCAGGCCGTCCTCCGCGTGCCGGCCGGGTTCGAGGTGATCACCCCGGCCGGGCCCGTCGCCGCCCGCGCGGTGGTGCTCGCCACCGGCGGCCTGGCGCTTCCCAAGTCGGGCAGCGACGGCGCCGGCTACCGCTTCGCCGAGGCGCTCGGCCACACGATCGTGCCGACGACGCCCGCGCTCGCGCCCCTGGTGCTCGACGGCGACCTGCATCGCGGCCTGCAAGGGGTCACCCACGAGGCCACGCTCACGCTGGCCTCGCCCGGCGCCCGGCCCCGTCGCGTCGACGGGTCGCTGCTGTGGACGCACTTCGGCCTGAGCGGGCCGGCGGCGCTCGACCTCTCGCGCCATTGGCTGCGCGCCTCGCTGGCGGGCGGGCCTCCTCCCGCGGTGACGCTCGCCAGCCAGCCGTTCTCCACGTTCGAGGCGGCCGACGGGTGGCTGCGCGACCAGGCGCTCCGCGCCCCGCGGGCGCTCGTGACGACGGCCCTCGGCCGTGCGCTCCCCGACGCCCTGGCGACGCAGGTCGCGACGCTCGCCGGCGTCCCCCCCGACACGCCCCTCGCGTCGCTCACGCGCGATCACCGTCGCGCCCTCGCGCACGCGCTGGCCGAGTTGCCGCTCGCGGTCGCCGGCAGCCGCGGCTACACCCACGCCGAGGCGACGGCCGGCGGCGTGGCGCTCGACGAGGTGGACCCGAAGACGATGGCCTCGCGGCGATGCCCGGGCCTGTGGCTGGCGGGAGAAGTGCTGGACGTGGACGGCCGGCTCGGCGGCTTCAACTTCCAGTGGGCGTGGTCGAGCGCGTTCGTGGCCGCGCGCGGCGTGGTGCAGACCCTGGGTCGCTAGCCCCCGGACCCGTGGAGCCTGGCTGACGTTCCGGCGCGCGGCGCCCGGCGGGCACGTCGGGACCACCGGGCCACGCGACGGCCGGCTACGGGGCGGCCGGCGCGACCGTGCGCGCCACGAACTCGCCTGCCCCGGGCCGGCCGATGAACTCGCCGCCGTCCACGATCATCCGTCCGCGGGCGAACACGGTCTCGGCCGCGCCCGTCACCTCGCGCCCTTCGTACAGGTTGTAGTCCACGCGCATGTGGTGCGTGGCGGCGCTGATCGTCCAGCGCTTGCGCGGGTGCCAGATCACGAGGTCCGCGTCGGCGCCCGGCGCGATCGTCCCCTTGCGGGGGGCGAGGCCGAACAGTCGGGCCGGCGCCGTGGCGCACACCTCCACCCACCGGTTCACCGAGAGCCGCCCCGTCCGCACGCCGGCGTCGAAGAGCAGGGCCAGGCGGTGCTCGATGCCGGGCCCGCCGTTGGGGATCAGGGAGAAGTCGTCGCGTCCCCGCTCCTTGTCCTTGCGCCAGAACGGGCAGTGGTCGGTGCCCACGGTCTCGAGCGCCCCTGCCGCCAGCGCCCGCCACAGGCGGTCGCCGTGGCCCTCGGGCCGCAGCGGCGGGCTCATCACGTACTTCACGCCGTCGTGACCGGGACCGTCGTAGCACGCGTCGGTGAGCAGCAGGTACTGCGGACAGGTCTCGCCGTGCACGGGCGCGCCCGCCTGCCGGGCCTCGCCGACGACGTCGGCCGACTCGCCGGCCGACACGTGCACGACGAGCGTCCGGCACCCGGTGCGCCCGGCGAGCTCGACGACCCGGCGGACGGCCGCGGTCTCGAGCGGCGCGGGGCGCGTGCGGGCGTGGTGCCGCGGGCCCAGATCGCCTCGCGCCCGGGCCTCCGCGATCAGCGCCTCGATCGCGTGGCCGTCCTCCGCGTGGACGCAGACCATCGCGCCCAGCTCGGCCGCGCGCGCCATCACCCGCGCGATCCCCTCGTCGTCGAGCATGAGCCGCTCCGGGTAGGCCATGAACACCTTGAACGAGGTGATGCCCTGCCCCACCATCGCGGCCATCTCGTCGAGCGCGCCTCCGGAGAGGTCGCACACGCTCATGTGGAAGGCGTAGTCGATGGCCGCGCGGCCCTCGGCCCGCTGCCGCCACGTCGCGAACGCCGCCTCGAGGGAGCCCCCGCGCGCCTGCGCGGCGTAGTCGACGATGCAGGTGGTGCCGCCGACGGCGGCGGCGATGGTGCCCGAGGCGAAGTCGTCGGAGGTGACCACCTCGGGCGACAACCGCATGTCGAGGTGGGTGTGGGCGTCGATGCCGCCGGGCACGACCAGGCGGTCGGTGGCGTCGAGGACGCGGTCGCACCGCGCCTTCAGGCCGGGCGCGACCTCGGCGATGCGGTCGCCGTCGATCAGGACGTCGGCCTCGAGGGTGGCCTCGGCGTTGACGACCGTGGCGTTGCGGATGAGCGTGCGCACGGCAGGGACCTCGCTCCGGTGCGTGGGCGTCGGCTCGGGCAGCGGGCGCCGGGCGCCGGGCGTGCCCGCCCCCGGTGCCGAGTCAGCCGTCGCGCGCCGCCCGCCCGCAGATTATGCCCCGTGCGCCGCCCCGGCGGACGTCCGGTCGGCCCCGGAGGCGCCTGGACGCTATACTGCGGCCGATGCGCGAGATCCAGTTCACGCTCAACGGGCAGCCGCGGCGGGTGGAGATCGTGCCGGGCGAGTCGCTCCTCGAGGTGCTGCGCCACCGCTGCGGCATCCTGTCGGTGAAGGACGGGTGCGCGCCGCAGGGACAGTGCGGCTGCTGCCTGGCCCTGGTGGACGGGGCGCCGAAGACGACCTGCGCCGTGGCGGCCGAGACCGTGGACGGCAGGCACGTGCTCACGCTCGAGGGCGTCTCCGACGAGGAGCGCAGCCTGACGGCGCGCGCGTTCGCGACGGCCGCGGGCGTGCAGTGCGGCTTCTGCATCCCCGGCATCGCGATGCGCGCGAAGTGGCTGCTCGACCGCCAGCCCTCGCCCAGCCGTCGCGAGATCGCCAGGGCCATCGACGGCAACCTCTGCCGCTGCACGGGCTACGTGAAGATCGTCGACGCGATCGAGCTGCTCGCGCGCGCGCGCCAGGGCGAGCCGCTGCCGCCGCTGCGGGAGGACGGCGGCGTCGGCGCGTCGCTGTCCAAGTACCAGGGCGAGGCGCACGCGCTCGGCCTGCACCACTACGTGGCCGATCTCGAGGCGCCGGGCCTGCTGCACGGCGCGCTGGTGCTCTCGGCCCGCGCGCGGGCGCGGGTGCGCCGGATCGACACGGCCAGGGCGGCCGCCCTGCCGGGCGTGGCCCGCGTGGTGACGGCCGCCGACGTGCCCGGCCAGCGCTGGTACGGGCTGCTCTACGCCGACTGGCCCGGGTTCGTCGCCGAGGGGGAAGAGGTGCGGTGCGTCGGCGACGTGATTGCCGCCGTCGCCGCCGAGGACGAGCGCACGGCCCGCGCCGCCGCCGCGCTCGTCGAGGTGGACTACGAGCCGCTGCCCCCCGTGCTCGACCCGGAGGCCGCGCTCGCGCCGGGGGCGCCGCGCGTGAACCCGCAGCACGACAACCTGCTGTCGCACTCGGTGATCCGCCGCGGCGACGTGGACGCCGCGCTCGCCGCCAGCGCGCACGTGGTGTCGGGCACGTGGCACACGCAGCGCATCGAGCACCTGTTCCTCGAGCCCGAGAGCGCGCTCGCCGAGCCGCTACCCGGCGGGCGCCTCCGCCTGCGCACGCAGGGCCAGGGCATCTTCGACGACCGCCGCCAGGTGGCCGCCTTCCTCGGCGTGGACGAAGAACGGGTCGACGTCGAGCTGGTGCCCAACGGCGGCGCCTTCGGCGGCAAGGAAGACATGTCGGTGCAGGCGCAGGCCTCCCTGCTCGCGTGGGTGACGGGCCGGCCCGTCCGGCTGACGCTGTCGCGCGAGGAATCGATCCGGCTGCACCCCAAGCGCCACCCGATCACGATGCACTACACCGTCGGCTGCGACGCCGACGGCCGCCTCACCGCCGTGCACGCGCGGATGCTCGGCGACAGCGGTGCCTACGCGTCGGTGGGCGGCAAGGTGCTGGAGCGCGCCGCCGGGCACGCCTGCGGCCCCTACCGCGTGCCGCACGTGGACGTCGAGGCGCGCGCCGCCTACACGAACAACCCGCCCTGCGGCGCCATGCGCGGCTTCGGCGCCAACCAGGCCCACTTCGCGATGGAAGGCTGCATGGACCTGCTCGCGCGGGCGACGGGCCTCGATCGCTGGGAGATCCGCTGGCGCAACGCCGTGGAGGTGGGCGACACCTTCGGCACCGGCCAGGTGCTCGAGAAGTCGGTGGGCCTGAAGCAGACGCTGCAGGCCGTGAAGCCGCACTACGACGCGGCGGTGGCGGCCGGGCGCGCCGTCGGCATCGCGTGCGGCGTGAAGAACAGCGGCATCGGCAACGGCGTGCAGGAATGGGGCAAGGCCCGCCTCGTCGTCGAGGCCGACGGCACCGTGTCGCTCCACAACGGCTACACCGACATGGGCCAGGGCCTGCTCACGGTGCTCGTGCAGTTCGCCGTCGAGGTGACCGGCCTGCCGGCCGCCGTGTTCCGGCCGAAGGTGGACTCCACCTTCGCGCTCGGCTGCGGGCAGACCACCGGCTCGCGCGCCACGCTGTTCGGCGGGCGCGCCGTGGTGAGCGCCGCCCTGAAGCTGCGCGCCGACCTCGACGCGGGCCTCACCCTGCCCGAGCTCGCCGGCCGCGTGTACGCCGCCGACATCGTCGTGGACGACACCACGCCGCTCGGCGCCGACGTGCCGCGCATCAAGACGCACACGAGCTTCGGCTACGCCACGCAGGTGGTGATCCTCGACGCCAGCGGCCGCGTGGAGCGGGTGATCGCCGCCCACGACGTCGGCCGCGCCGTGAACCCCGCGCTCTGCGAGGGCCAGGTGGAGGGCTCCGTGCACATGGGGCTCGGCTACGCGCTCACCGAGGAACTGCCGTGCGAGGACGGCGTGCCGGTCACCTTCTCGCTGCGCGAGATCGGCGTGCTGCGCGCCCGCGACATGCCCGAGGTGCAGGTGATCCTCGTCGAGGATCCCGAGCCGGAAGGCCCCTTCGGCGCCAAGGGCGTGGGTGAGATCGGGCTCGTGCCGACGGCGCCGGCCGTGGCCGGCGCGCTCGAGGCGTTCGACGGCATCCGCCGCTATCGCCTCCCGATGAAGGACTCCCCCGCCGCGCGCGCGATGAGCGTGGGCAAGATCCGGAACCGCGCCACGCGTCCGGCTGAAGCCGGACGCCACGAGCGCGCGACCTTCAGGCCCCAGGCCCCAGGTCTCAAGCCCCAGGCCCCATGATCGGCCTCGTCAACGCGCACACGCACGTCTACAGCGCGCTCGCGCCGTTCGGGATGCCGCCGCCGGCGATGGCCCCGGCGAACTTCGTCCAGATCCTGGAGCGCGTGTGGTGGCCGCTCGACCGCGCCCTCGACGAGCGCGCCCTCGACGTGTCCGCCCGCCTCTACGCGGCCGAATCGCTCGCCGCCGGCACCACGGTCATCGTCGATCACCACGAGTCGCCGAACTTCATCGAGGGCTCGCTCGACGTCATCGCCGACGCCTGCGAGGCCGTCGGCCTGCGCGCGCTCGTGGGCTTCGGCGCCACCGAGCGCAACGGCGGCCGCGACGAGGCGCGGCGCGGGCTGGCCGAGTGCCGCCGCTTCATCCTGTCCAACCGCCGGCCCCTCGTCCGCGGGGCCGTCGCCCTGCACGCGTCCTTCACCGTCTCGGACGACACCGTCCGCGAGGCCGGCGACCTGTGCCGCGACCTCGGGGCCGTGCTGCACGTCCACCTCGCCGAGGATCGGGCCGACGTGGACGACGCGCGGGCGCGGGGGTACGCGGGCCCGCTGCAGCGGGTGATCGCGCTCGGCGCGCTCGTGCCGGGCTCGATCCTCGCGCACGGCGTGCACCTCTCGCGCGACGAGGTGACGATGGCCGCCGGGGCGGGCGCCTGGTTCGTGCAGAACGCGCGCTCCAATCGCGGCAATCGCGTCGGCTACCCGGCCGCGCTCACGGCCACCCCGCGCGTCGCGCTCGGCACCGACGGGTATCCGTCGGACATGCTGGCCGAGGCCGCCGCCGCGACCGAGACGGGCGCCAGCCACGGCGAGCCACCCGCGCTCGCCCACGCGCGCCTGCGCAACGGGCACGCGCTGGCGGCCGCCCTCTTCGATCTCCCGCTGCCAGAGTTCGCGCCCGCGCCGTCAGGCGACGGGGGCGGCGCCCTGGCGGCAGCCCGCGCGGCCTGCCTCGCCCACCACGAGGCGCACGGCCGCCCCATCCTCCACGACGGACGCCTGCTCACGGCGGACCTCGACGCACTGCGCGACGAGGCCCGGCGCGAGGCGCCCCGCCTGTGGGCTCGCCTCCGCGAGGTCGCCCCGTGAAACGACTCGGACTCGACACCACGATCGTGGACCGCTCGGTCTACGACGGCGCCGTCGCCCGCTTCCGCGACGCCGGCATCCTGCTGCCCACCTTCGCCCAGCTCGCCGACCCGGCCACCATCCCGGCGCCGCTGCGCGCGCGCGTCGCCGCCGTCGACCCCGACGCGCCGCACGCGATGAACCTCTTCCGCGTGCATTGGCACAACGACGTCACGCGGCGGGGGCTGGTCGACGTGCCCGGGCACGTCGTGCTGCCCACCTCGCTCACCGGCGTGCGCGCGCCCATCGTCGTCGCCTTCGGCGACCGCTTCCCGATGATCGCCGCGCACAAGGTGCTGGCCGCCTACGCGTGCCTCGCGCCGCGCGTGATCACGGGCCAGTTCGACCCGGCCGCCAATCGCGCGCTGTGGCCCTCCACCGGCAACTACTGCCGCGGCGGCGTGGCCATCTCGCGCATCATGGACTGCCACGGCGTGGCCATCCTGCCCGAAGGCATGAGCGCCGAGCGCTTCGAGTGGCTGCAGCGGTGGGTGGCCGACCCGGCCGACATCATCCGCACGCCGGGCACCGAGAGCAACGTCAAGGAGATCTACGACAAGTGCGCGGAGCTGGAACGGGATCCGGCCAACGCCATCTTCAACCAGTTCTGCGAGTTCGGGAACTACCTGGCCCACCACGCCTGCACCGGCGCCGCGCTCGGGCGGGTGTTCCGGCACCTGGCGGCCTCACGGCCCCAGCTGCGCCTGCACGCCTACGTGTCGGCCACCGGCTCGGGCGGCACGCTCGCCGCGGGCGACCACCTCAAGGACCACTTCGGCGCCCGCATCGTCGCCGTCGAGGCCCTGGAGTGCCCGACGCTGCTCTACAACGGCTTCGGCGAGCACAACATCCAGGGCATCGGCGACAAGCACGTGCCCTTCATCCACAACGTGATGAACACCGACGCCGTGGCGGCCGTCTCCGACGAGGTGACCGACGGCCTCGGCGTGCTGTTCAGCAGCGAGGCGGGCCACCGCTACCTGCGCGAGCGGCGCGGGGTGCCGCAGGCGGTGCTCGACACGCTCTGCTCCTTCGGCCTCTCCTCGATCTGCAACGTCGTCGCCGCGATCAAGACGGCGCGGTACTACGACCTGGGCCCGGACGAGGCCGTGGTGACGGTGGCCACCGACGGCGCCGGGATGTACGTGAGCGAGTGGCCGCGGCTCACGGCCAGGCACTTCGGCGGGCGCTTCGACGAGGTGACGGCGGCCGAGGTGTTCGGCCGGGGCGTGCTCGGCGCGACGACCGACCACTACCTGGAGCTGACGCAGCGCGACCGCGACCGCGTCTTCAACCTCGGCTACTACACGTGGGTGGAGCAGCAGGGCGTGAGCCTCGCCGAGTTCACGGTGCGGCGCGACCAGGCGTTCTGGCGGGGCCTGCGCGGCTACCTCGACGCGTGGGACGCGCTCATCGGCGAGTTCAACCGGCGCACGGGGCTCGCGTCCGCGTGAGGACGTCGCGATGAGTGCGGCCCCGGCCACGATGCCCCGCCTGGTGTGCGCCGGCTGCGGTACGCAGGTGGACGCCCTGACGGGCGCCGGTCCGACCTGGCGCTGCCCGCACGCCGGCGAGGGCGACGTCGATCACGTGCTGCGGCCGGAGGGCCGGCCTGCCCTGAGCGAGCGCCGGGGGGGCGAGCGCGGGTCGAAGGGCGCGCGGACGCTCCGCCATCCGTTCGTGCTCTACCGCGACCGTCTCACCGTCCACGCGGCGGCCCTCGCGCTGGGCATGACAGACGCCGAGTTCGTCGCCCGGGTGGAGGCGCTGGACGCGCGGGTGGCGGAGGTGGACGGGCACGGCTTCCGCGTCACGCCGACGCGCCTCGAGACGGCGCTCGCCAGCGGCGTCGGCCTGCCGTGCGGGCAGCTGGTGGCCAAGGTCGAGTGCGGCAACGTCTCGGGCAGCCACAAGGCCCGTCACCTGTTCGGGCTGGCGCTGTGGCTCGAGGTGGAGCGACGGGCCCGCGAGCGGGGCGTGCTGCCGCGCGCCACTTCGGCACCGGCGCGCCTCGCCATCGCGAGTTGCGGCAACGCGGCGCTCGCCGCGGCGGTGGTGGCCCGCGCCGCTGGTCACGAACTCGACGTCTTCGTGCCCACCTGGGCCAGTGCGCCGGTCGTGGCGCGGTTGCGCGACCTGGGCGCGACGGTCACGGCCTGCGCGCGCACGCCTGGCGTGGCCGGAGACCCCTGCTACCACGCGTTCCGCGACGCGACGGCGCGTGGCGCGGTCCCCTTCTGCTGCCAGGGACCCGACAACGGGCTCACCATCGAGGGCGGCACGACGCTCGCGTGGGAGATGCTGGACGCGCTCGACGACGACGCGCCCGACGCGATGTTCGTGCAGGTGGGCGGCGGTGCGCTGGCCACGGCGGTGGCGCAGGGCTTCCTGTGGGCGCACCGCGCGGGCCGGGTCGCGCGTGCACCCCGCCTGCACGCGGTGCAGACCCACGGCTGCGCGCCGCTCGTGCGGGCCTACGACCGCGTCGCGACGCGCGTGCTCGGCGAGGCGGGGCTCGAGGCCGCGCCGCTCGACATGCGGAGCGACGGGGCCGTCCGGACGCGCATCGAGCGGGCCGGCATCATCGCGGGGTTGGCCTCGTCATCCCCGATCGATGCGGCGCTTCGCGTCGCGGCGACGCACCGATCGGCCTTCATGCAGCCGTGGGACACCGAGCCGCAGAGCGTCGCCACCGGCATCCTCGACGACGAGACCTACGACTGGCTGGCCATCGTCGAGGCGATGTTGCGGACGGGGGGCTACCCGGTGCTGGCCGCGGAGGACACGCTGCGGCTCGCCAACCGCCTGGTGCACGACGCCACTGGGCTGGAGGTGTGCATGACGGGCACCGCGGGGCTGGCGGGCGTGATGGATGCGCTACCCCACGATGCCCGCCTGTCGCGCGAGCGCCTCGGGGTGGTGTTCTCGGGCGCGACGCGTTGAAGGTCGAGATCGCGACTGTCAGCCCCGCCGCGAACCGGGAATTCGTCGGTCGCGCTGGACCACGTCACTGAGACACCGCTGAATCCGGCCAGGATCGCGATGTTGAGATTCAAGGTCTGACCCCAACCCCGTCGGCCCTCACCCAATCCCAGCCGCTCCGGCATGTCGGCGCACGGCGGCCGCCCTGAACCGGGAATTCGTCGTTCGCGCTGGACCACGTCACCGAAACACCGCGGAATCCGGCCAGGATCGCGATGTTGAAATTCAAGGTCTGACCCCAACCCCGCCGGCCCTCACCCCGATCCCGGCCGCTCCGGCACGTCAGCCCACGGCGACCACCCTGAACCGGGAATTCGTCGTTCGCGCTGGACCACGTCACCGAAACACCGCGGAATCCGGCCAGGATCGCGATGTTGAAATTCAAGGTCTGACCCCAACCCCGCCCGCCCTCACCTGGTCCCAGCCGCTCCGGCACGTCGGCGCACGGCGACCGCCCCGAACGGAGAATTCGTCGATCGCGCTGGGCAACGTCACCGAAACACCGCGGAATCCGGCCAGGATCGCGATGTTGAAATTCAAGGCCTGACCCCAACCCCGCCAGTCCCCGGAGGACCGCTCCAGCCCGCGGGTCTGAAGACCCGCGGCTACATCCGGAGTGACAACCCGCCCGCAGCGACGTCACGCGAGCCCCACCTGACGTAGCCCGGGGTCTTCAGACCCCGGGGGGGCGTGTCCGTCAGCCCCGCCGTCGCGGCACGGGCCGGTCGAGCAGGCCCTGCAGCACGCCCGCCGGATCGGCGACACGAGTGCCGAGGATCATGGCGGCGATCACGAACGGCTTGTGCCCCGCCTCGCGGTAGGTGTCGAGGCGCGCCCGCTCGAACACGCTCTTGCTCACCTCGCCGGCGGCGCAGCTGACGTCGGTGACGTCGGCCGGTAGGCAGTGCATGTAGAGCGCGCGCCCCTGCTTCGTCCGCGCCATCATCGCGTCGGTGCACTCCCAGTCGCGGTACCGCGCGTTGTGCGCGAGCGCCTCGCGCTCGAGCTCGGCCAGCTTCGCCGTCTCCCGCGCGCGCAACAGCCGCGTCCGCTCACGCATCACGGCCATCGGCGCCCAGCTCTTCGGATAGACGATGTCGGCGCCGGTGAACGCGTCGGCCATCGAGTGCGTGACGGTGAACGACCCGCCACTCGCGCCGGCGAAGCGGCGCGCGGCCTCGAGCGGCTCGTCGGCCAGCTCGTAGCCCTCCGGGTGGGCCAGCACCACGTCCATGCCCATGCGGGTCATGAGCGCCACCACGCCCTGCGGCACCGAGAGGGGCTTGCCGTAGCTCGGCGAGTGCGCCCACGTCATCGCCAGCCGCTTGCCACGCAGCGCCTCGACCCCGCCGTAGGTCTCGATCAGGTGCCGCAGGTCGGCGAGGCTCTGCGTCGGGTGATCGAGGTCGCACTGCAGGTTCACCACGGCCGTGCGCTGCAGCAGCACGCCCTCGCGGTGGCTCTCGTCGAGGCTGGCGGCGACCTCGCGCATGTAGGCGTGCCCCTCGTCGAGGAACATGTCGTCGCGGATGCCGATCACCTCGGACAGGAAGCCGATCATCGCCGCGGTCTCGCGCACCGTCTCCCCGTGCGCGATCTGCGAGGTCGACTCCTCGAGCTCCTCGGTCATCAGGCCCAGGAGGTTGCACCCCGAGCGAAAGGCATAGCGCGTGCGCGTGGACTTGTCGCGGAAGATCGACAGGCCGAGGCCCGTCTCGAACACGCGCGTGGAGACGCCCGCCCGCGCGAGGTCCTGCAGGATCTCCGCCGCCAGCAGCACGAACGCGATCGCATCGTCGGGCTGGCGCCAGGTGAGGAGGAAGTCGCCGTCGTGGAGGCCGGAGCGCAGCGCGCGCAGCCGGTCGATCTTGGGTCGGATGTGGTCCATGGGAGGCTCGGCGTGGAAGTGGTCGGTGGTGAGGGGCCTGTGGCCGGTGATCAGGCGCGCCGCGCGCCGCGCGCGAACGCGTCGGGAAACAGCGCGTAGAAGCGGGCCGCCGCGGTGAGGTGGTCCACCGGGCACTGGTCGTCGGGCGTGTGGGCGTAGATCTCGTTCGCGGGGCCGAAGCCCACGGTGGGCACCCCGAACAGGCCGCACGTGGCGATGCCGTTGGTCGAGAAGTTCCAGCGCGCCACGCGAGGACGCTCGCCGAGGGCCGCGGTGGCGGCCTCGATGGCGGCGGCGACGGCCGGCTCGCTCTCCTCGAGCACCCAGGTCGGGTAGTACTTCTTCGTCGGGTACGTCAGCCCCGTGTAGGCCTCGCGCGCGTAGTCCAGCACCGTGACGGTGGCGCCGGCCGCCTTCACGCTCTCGAGCGCCTGGATCTCGGCCACGGCGGTCTCGAGCGTCTCCCCGCGCGTCAGCCGGCGGTCGAGGTGGATGGTGCAGCTGTCGGCCACGGCGCAGAGCGACGGCGAGGTGGCGCGGATGTCGGCGATGGTGACCGTGCCGGCCCCGAGGAACGGGTCGGGCTTCTCGCCCAGCCGCCGGTTCAGCCGCTCGATGTCGGCGACGATCGGCGCCATCTTGTAGACGGCGTTCACGCCGCGGTCGGGCATCGAGCCGTGCGCCGACCGGCCCTGCGTGCGCACCTCCATCTCCATGCGGCCGCGGTGCCCACGGTAGACGCCGAGGTTGGTGGGCTCGGTGATCACCACCACGTCGGGCTTCAGCACGCCCTCGCGCAGGATGTACTGCCAGCACAGCCCGTCGCAATCCTCCTCCATGACCGTGGCCGTGACCCACACCTGCACGCCGTCGAGCAGGCCCGCCTCGCGGGCGATGTGCGCGCCGTACACCGCCGCGGCCACGCCCCCTTCCTGGTCGCTCGCGCCGCGCCCGTAGATCACGCCGTCCTTCAGCTCGCCGCGATAGGGGTCGCGGGCCCACGTGGACGGGTCGCCGACGCCCACCGTGTCGAGGTGGCCGTCGAGCGCCACCACGAGCGGACCGGACCCGACGCGGCCGAGCAGGTTGCCCAGCCCGTCCACCTTCACCTCGTCGAAGCCGAGCCGCTCCATCTCCGCGCGGGCCCGCGCGATCACCTCGCGCTCACCGGCGCTCTCCGACGGGATCGCGATCATCTCGCGCAGGAACGTGACGATGTCGGGCGTGTAACGGTCGGCGAGCGCGCCGACGCGGGCCGTGGGGTCGCTCATGGGTGGCTGGTCTCCAGGGTGGCGTCCGGGGGCGGTCCGTCCGCGGTCGGCCCGTCCGCGCAGTTGAGGTAGTTGGCCGCGGGCGTGTCGAGCACGGCCCGCCGCAGCCAGTTCATCACGTGGAACACGGTGAGGTCGACGTCGATGCCCGCCTCCGCGTGCCCGGCGAGCGTCGTCTCGGGGGTCGCCTCGTCGAAGGCGACGTCGAAGCCCTCGCCAGAGAAGCGGGCGCGCCCGTTCACGACGTGCGCGTGGAACTCGCGGCCCTGGAGCCGCCCCCACACGTGCGCGGCCTCGCCGCGCCGGTGCAGCACGAACCCGTCGCGCGGCCGGTCGGCGGCCCACGCCTCGAGCGTGCGGAAGAAGCGCGGCTTCACCACGTACGGCCCCCCGTCCTCCGGGCAGAACACGTCGCAGTTGCCGCAGTCGTTGCAGAAGTCGGCCACGTTGCCGATCTGGTGCTGCTCCTCGATGGCCAGCGCGCCTTCCTCCCTCAGCACCCACCGCGTCCCCTCGCGCCGCGCCTTGCGCACGGGAAGGGTCATGGCCGGCAGCACGAAGGTGAAGTTCGCGTCGTTGGGGCACACCGGCACGCACTTGTCGCACGTGATGCAGTCGAAGAGCTGGAGGTGGCGGCCGATCTTCCGCGGCGGCCGGCTGTTGGCCGGCCAGGCATAGCGCGGGTCGTCGGCCACGCGCGCGACGTAGGCCTCGGTGTTGGCGAGCCGGGCCGCCGACACCCACCGCTGCCACGTGCCCTCGTCGTAGACCGGCCGCAGGGGCGCGCCAGCAGCGAGCGCGTCGAGGCCGCGCTGCCGCTCGGTGCCCGTGAGGCCGATCGCCTCGAGTGCGCGCGACGCCTGCCCGTGCCCGGCGACGACGAACTCGTCGATCGACCGCGCGCCGCAGCGGGCCATGCGCGCGAGCAGGTCGTCGAAGTAGCCCCGGGCCCGGGCGTAGCCGCGCGTCTTGAGCAGGTCGGTGCACGCGGTGACCGGCACGAGGCCGAGCGCCACGGCCTCGGCGAAGTTGCCGCGGTCGATCCCGGCCGAGAACGAGACGGGGAACCGGTCGCCGAACACCTGCCGGAAGCGGCCCACCAGCGTCATCGCCAGCACGTGCAGCGGCGGCCCCGACAGGTACATTCGCCGCTCGGACGCCGGGAAGAACGACCGGTGGTTCTCCACCACCAGCGTGTTGGTGAACTTCACGCCGAAGCCCAGGCCGAGGGCACGGGCGCGGTCGCCGAGCCGGCCCACGAAGTCCACCATCTGCGGCCAGGTCGTGTCCTGCGCGAAGGCGTCCTCGGGCACGCGGACGTCGGCGTAGCCCAGGCGATCGTTGAGCAGCGCGCGGGTGTCGCGCGGCCCGAGCAGCGTCGGGTTGAGCTTGACGATGCAGTGGAGCTGGTGGCGCTCGAGCAGGTGCGTGACGATGCGCTCGATCTCCTCCGGCGGGCACCCGTGGAAGGTGGAGAGCGTGAGGGTGTCCGACAGGCGCGCGGGCACGTCCACGTCGCCCAGCCGGGCGAGGTCGGCGGGCAGCTCGCGCCGCAGCGCCGCCGCCACCCGTGCGGTGTCGCGCATGCTGTGGAGGAACGCCTGCACCCGTGGGCTGCCGATGCCGGCGAGGTCGTAGCCCACGCTCATGTCGAACACCGTGGCGTCGAAGCCGTCGGCGAGCGGCAGCCGCCCGCTCGCCGCGAGCAGGCGGATCAGGAAGGCGGCCTTCACGTACTCGGCGAGCGACTCCTCGAGCGTCAGCTCCTGCGACCACTCGACGTTGTAGCCCACCGTCTGCACGTCGATGCAGGGGCGCGCCACCTCGATGCGGTCGTTCACCTGCACCGTCTTCAGCTCGATCACCCGGGCGCCGCCCAGCCAGGCGAGCACGATGTTCTGGGCGAGCTGGGACTGGGGGCCCGCGGCGGGCCCGAAGGGCGAGGCGGGCCGGTGCCCGTGGAAGGCGACCGAGAGGTCGCAGCCCGCCGTCCCCGTGACGGCGCGTTCGAGCGGCAGGTCGAAGATCGACCGCCGGTCGTCGAGCTCGCGGAACATCCGCCGCGCCAGGGCGGCGAGGGGGAACGGGCGAAGGGTGGCCACTCGGTGGTGCCCGCGGCGCGCTCGGGCGGCGCCGCGCGGGTCCGCGAATCGTACCACGGCCCTTCGACTCGCGTCAGGGCCGCGGCGCTGGCCCGGGGCCGGCCCGTGCGACCGGCCCCCGCGTGCCGCTCAGCGCGTGAGCTTGCGGTACTTGATGCGGTGCGGGCGATCCGCCTCCGCGCCCAGGCGGCGGTGCCGGTCGGCCTCGTAGTCCTGGTAGTTGCCCTCGAACCACACCACCTGGCTGTCGCCCTCGAAGGCGAGGATGTGGGTGGCGATGCGGTCGAGGAACCAGCGGTCGTGGCTGATGACCACCGCGCAGCCGGCGA
>JADHED010001309.1_pt1 | contig 21906 bp, 22 predicted proteins | sample 8952041 | NCBI WGS metagenome assembly JADHED01 (sample SAMN16124423, study PRJNA663239) | bioreactor sludge metagenome | isolation source: sludge (control) | place: India:Bengaluru | collected 2018-09-08
CCGCAACACCGCCGAGACGCGCATCAGCGTGCGCGTGAACCTCGACGGCACGGGCCAGGCCAGCCTGCACACGGGCATAGGCTTCTTCGACCACATGCTCGACCAGATCGCGCGCCACGGCCTGATCGACCTGGACGTGCGCTGCGACGGCGACCTGCACATCGACGGCCACCACACCGTGGAGGACGTGGGCATCACGCTGGGCCAGGCCTTCGCGCGCGCCGTGGGCGACAAGAAGGGCATACGCCGCTACGGCCATGCCTACGTGCCGCTCGACGAGGCGCTCTCGCGCGTGGTGGTCGATTTCTCGGGCCGCCCGGGTCTGCACCTGCACATCCCGTTCACGGCGGCCAGCATCGGCGGCTTCGACACGCAGCTCACCTACGAGTTCTTCCAGGGCTTCGTGAACCACGCGGGCGTGACGCTGCACATCGACAACCTCAAGGGCATCAACGCGCACCACCAGTGCGAAACGGTGTTCAAGGCCTTCGCGCGCGCGCTGCGCGCGGCGCTGGAACGCGACCCGCGCGCGGCGGGCGTGATCCCGTCCACCAAGGGGTCCCTGTAGATTTCAAGCCAAAAAGGCCTGTAACGCTTACCAGACAAGCGCAAGCAGCTATGAATAGTGAAGTAAAAACTGTCGTCGTCGTGGACTACGGCATGGGCAACCTGCGCTCCGTCTCGCAGGCCGTGCAGGCCGCGGCCGAGGGCAGCGGCTGGCGCGTGGCCGTCAGCGCCAGCCCCGAGCAGGTGCGCGCCGCCCAGCGCGTGGTGCTGCCGGGCCAGGGCGCCATGCCCGACTGCATGCGCGAGCTGCGCGAGTCCGGCCTGCTCGAACCCGTGCTGGAGGCCGCGGCCTCCAAGCCGCTGTTCGGCGTGTGCGTGGGCATGCAGATGCTGCTGGACCACAGCGCCGAGGGCGACACTCCCGGCCTGGGCCTGATTCCCGGCGAGGTGCTCAAGTTCGACCTGGCCGGCCGCACTCAGCCCGACGGCAGCCGCTACAAGGTGCCGCAGATGGGCTGGAACCGCGTGCGCCAGATACGCCATGCGGGCATCGTCCACCCGGTCTGGGCGGGCGTGCCCGACGACAGCTACTTCTACTTCGTGCACAGCTTCTACGCGCGTCCGGCCGACCCGGCGCACGTGGCGGGCGAGGCCGACTACGGCGTGCCCTTTGCCGCGGCCATCGCACGCGATAATATTTTCGCCACCCAGTTCCACCCGGAGAAGAGCGCCGAGCACGGGCTGGCGCTCTATCGCAACTTCCTGCACTGGAATCCCTGATTCTTCAACCCGGCTGGGCTGCTCGCCGCGCCCGATTCCTCTGACCACCATCATGTTGCTCATCCCCGCCATCGACCTCAAGGACGGCCATTGCGTTCGCCTCAAGCAAGGTGACATGGACCAATCGACCACCTTCGGCGAAGACCCCGCCGCCATGGCGCGCAAATGGGTCGATGCCGGCGCGCGTCGCCTGCACCTCGTGGACCTGAACGGTGCCTTCGCGGGCCAGCCCAAGAACAAGGCGGCCATCAAGGCCATCCTGGCCGAGGTGGGCTCGGACATCCCGGTGCAGCTAGGCGGCGGCATCCGCGACCTGGACACCATCGAGCGCTACATCGACGCGGGCCTGGAGTACGTCATCATCGGCACGGCGGCGGTGAAGAACCCGGGCTTCCTCAAGGACGCCTGCAGCGCCTTCGGCGGCCACATCATCGTGGGCCTCGATGCCAAGGACGGCAAGGTCGCCACCGACGGCTGGAGCAAGCTCACCGGCCACGAGGTGGTGGATCTGGCCAGGAAGTTCGAGGACTGGGGCGTCGAGTCCATCATCTACACCGACATCGGCCGCGACGGCATGCTCTCGGGCATCAACGTCGAGGCCACCGTGAAGCTCGCGCAGGCCCTCACCATCCCCGTGATCGCCTCGGGCGGCCTGGCCGGCATGGCCGACATCGAAAAGCTCTGCGAAGTCGAGGACGAGGGCGTGGAGGGCGTGATCTGCGGCCGCGCCATCTACTCGGGCGACCTGGACTTCGCCGCGGCCCAGGCGCGCGCCGACGAGCTGGCCGGCGCGTAGGAAAGCTCAGCAGCCGGGCAGGGCGCGGCCCTTGTTGATGGCGTCCGCCGTGCCCAGCATCTGCTCCCAATAGGCCGGAAGCGTGGCCCAGGGGTTGCCCGTGTTCGTGGGGTAGTCATAGTGCCGGTCCGTGGCGTAGACCAGGCCGGTGTTGCGCTGAGGCGTGTTGGCGGACCGCAGCACCTCCTGCATGGCGCCGCAATTCGCCGCGTCATGCACCAGCGCCGCCTGCGCGCCGTTGGCCAGGTTGTAGACCCACTTGTTTGCGGGCTGGGGGGTGACGCTGCGGTAATCGACGGCCTGGCCCTCGAAGCTCACAAGGGCATCGACCACGCTGGCGGAATCGGCGACCGGGTAGGTGCCGGGGTTGCCCACCACGCGCAACCGGGAGTCCAGGCCCTTGATGTACTGGTAGATCTCGCGGTAGAAGCCCAGCTGCTTGCTGGTCGCGTCCATCTCGTCGAGAAAGAAACCATCGACCTGCGTGCCGTAGATCTTGCGGTAGTTGTCGATGTTGCGCTGGATGTCGGCGACCGAGCGCGCTCCTGTGCCATAGCGGGTGTAGACGTAGCCCAGCACCTTTCCGCCGTTCTGCCGGAAGGCGGTGATGGCCGCCGTGAACAGGGGGTCTTCCTTCGTGAAGATGCCGTTGCTCGGGTTCAGGATGGCCGTGATGGGCACCGCCGGAAAACTCTGCGCGCCGCTGGCCAGCTTTTCCCAATCCGAACCGGGGCCCGCGCTGAAGTACGCCGGGACCAGCAGTTCCAGCGGCTGGGGCTGCGGGCGGATGTACAGCGTGCGCGTGGCGGCGCCGGCCTTGTCCTGCGTTGCCGCCGCGAGGGCCTGCAACTGCATCTCGCCGGCTTGCGCGGCGGTCAGGCTGGAGGTGGCCACCCCGCCGCGGGTCTGCGGCTGCACGGGCGCGAAGCTGGCGCTGGCCGGGCCGCTCAGGGTGATGGCCGTGCCGTCGGGTGCCGCCGCGCCGGCGATCTTGACGCTCAGCTGCAGTTGCACGGGAGTGTTGACGGTATGCACGTTGTCGGCTTCGGCGGGGGCGGTGAAGGCCACCTCGGCGCTGGATGCGGCGGGCGAAGAGCCGGAGTCGCTTCCCTGGCCCGATCCACCGCCGCAGCCGGTCAAGGCCGCGGCCAGGGTCAGCAGAGATGCGGCAAGGGAATGAGAGGGGCGCGAACGGAGATGCATGGGGTCTGGGAAGTACTTGCGGGACTGCAGCTGCGATTGTGCCCACAGCGCCGGTTCCCGAATCGCTCTATTGCAGCATGAAAGTCTGGTACTCCAGCCGATGCAGGCGCCGCGACAGCAGCAGCAGGCCTGCGGCCAGGGTCAGCAGGGTGGCCAGGGCGAAGCCGTAGCCATACAGGGCGGCGCCGAACGCCAGGGTCAGGCCCGTGAGCGCCACGTTGAGCAGCACGAACATGGCGCACAGCAGCAGCACGGTGCGCCGCTGGTCCAGGTAGAAGAACACGTTGAGCACGGCCATCAGGCCCACCTGCAGGCCGGCGCCGACCACCTGCACGTGCAGCAGCGGCAGGTACAGGCGCGAGATGCCCAGGGTGTCGAGCAGCCAGGGGCCGGCTACGAAGGTCACGAGCACGGCCAGGGTCTGGATCTTGGCGATCTCGCCCAGGCCCTGCTGGATGGCGTAGACCATCTCATCGCGCATGGCCTCTATGTATTCGAGCGAGCCGCCGCCGCGCACCGCGTCGTAGAACTTGTCGTAGTACTCGACGAAGTCGGTCTCTATGCGCACCAGGAACACCGCCATGCCGGGGATGATGGACAGGTAGGACAGGAACACCGGCAGGTCGTAGATCAGCGAGGCGCGCAGGTGGCCGATGATGGGCTGCGAGGTGGGCGGGAAGAACCAGAACATGAACTTGTCCGCCCAGATGCCCAGGTTGTAGAGGAGGCCCACCGCCACCAGCGACGGGTAGAGCTTGTCGGGGTGCAGGAAGTCGAAGGAGATCAGCCGCCGCGCGGGATGGAACTCCTTGACCACCAGCAGCCACATGCCCGCCAGCAGCACGAAGTGGCCGAGCACGAAGGCGCCCAGCAGCCCCTCCAGGCCCCAGGGGCGCAGCAGCAGGGCGCTGGCCACGATCAGCCCGTAGGCCAGGCCGAACAGGCCGACGATGGCCTTGTAGCGCTTCATGCCCGACAGCAGCACCGTGAGCACCCATACGCCGCTCATCAGCATGAAGCCCGCCAGCATGAGCAGCCGGTAGGCCAGGCCCAGGCCCGGCAGCACGATGAACAGCGCCAGCGTGGCCAGAACCCCAGCCCCCAGCAGCACGATCACCATCAGGCCGTGCAGGTTGGGCATGACCAGGTGCTTGTGCTTCTCGAACAGGCGGTCGGAGATGAAGCGGGTGAACGCGAGCTGCACCAGGCTGGTGTAGATCAGACTGCTGGCCACCAGGTAGGTGACCGAGGTCTGGAACTGCGTCACCAGGGTGGCCGGCACGACCACGCTGGCGCTGAAGATGCCGACGAGCAGGATGCCGACGATGGACAGCACCCAGGGCCCCGAGCCGATCACGCCCGCGTAGGCGTAGGCCTGCACCAGGCTCAGCAGGGTGTTCTTGCGCAGCATGTGGCGCAGTTCGAATCCAATGCCGGCCATCAGGCTGCTCCCGGGGTGCGTGCCAGGGCGTGTTCGTAGACCTGGCGGTAGCGGTCGAACATCAGGGTGTCGGTGTAGTAGCGCTCCACGCGGGCGATGGCCGCGCGGCTGGCGGCCTGCCAGGCGGCGGTGTCACCCAGCAGCTGCAGGGCGGCATCGGCCAACTGCTGCGGCTCGGCGATCGGCACCACCGCGCCCGAAGGCCCGAGCGCGCGGTCTTCCTCGTCGAGCCCTTCGACGAGCTGGCGGCACGAGCCCACGTCGGTGGAGACGGCGGGCACGCCGGCCGCATAGCCTTCGAGCAGCACCAGGGGCAGGGCTTCGCTGATGGAGGACAGCACCACCAGGCCGATGCGCGGCATCAGGTCCTCCACGCGCTGCATGCCGAGGAAGCGCACATGCTCCTGCAGGCCCAGGCTGCGCACCAGGTTACTGCATTCCTCGGCATAGGCCGGGTCTTCCTCGGCGGGGCCGGCGATCCAGCCCTGGGCGTCGGGGCGCTGGTTGACCACGCGGCGCATGGCGCGGATGAAGGTCTTGATGTCCTTGATGGGCACCACGCGCCCTATCAGGCACAGCACCGGCGGCGGCTCAAGCGGCCGCTGCGCGCGCAGCGGGGCGAAGCGTTCGAGCTTTATGCCGTTGGGGATGTTGGCGGTGCGCTCGGGCGCGGCGCCGTCCTGCACCTGGCGCAGCCGGTTGGCCTCGTACAGGGCCAGGATGGGGTCGGCATGCGCGTAGCAGTAGCGCCCCAGCCACTCGAAGAAGTGGATCCACATCTGGCGGAAGTACGACAGCTCGGTCGGGTCGCGCTGGAAGATGTTGCGGTTGTCGCGTATCCACTCGCTCTTGAACAGGTCGATCTTGCGTTCCTTGGTGTAGATGCCGTGCTCCGACAGGATGAGCGGCACCCCGCGCGTCTGCGCCAGCAGCGCGCCCAGGAAGCCCGCGTAGCCGGTGGAGGCGCAGTGCACCGCGCGCACGGGGATCAGCTGCCGCGCCACGCGCGCCAGCAGCCACAGCGGCTGCAGCATGAGGCGCACGGTCCAGAAGAAATCGACGAACGAGGGGTCGGCGCAATGTGCGCGGTAGATGCCGCAGATGATGTCCCAGGCGCGCTTGCTGTAGAGGAAATCCCCGAGCTGCACGGACCCGCCGGGCATCATCTGCTGCGCCACTTCGCGGAATGCCTCCATGGCTCGGGGAGCCGCCGGGCCCTGGTCGAAGGCGTCCAGCAGGCGCTGCACCAGCGCCTGGCCCTGCGCGTCGCCCCTGCGCGCGGCCGGCTGCGGGTGCCAGTGGGCCTGCTCGTGCAGGAAATGCTCCTCGAAATGCACCACGTTGTCGGGCAGCGGGTACTTGAAGCCGCCGTAGTCCTCGCGCCGGCTGCCCAGGAAGACGATGGCGAAGCGGTACTCGGGGTAGGCGCGGATGATCTGGTTGATCCAGCTCGACACTCCGCCGCTCACGTAGGGGAACGTGCCCTCCAGCATCAGGGCGATGTCGGCCGACTGTGCCTTGGGGTGGTTCATGGCCGCTGGCTCCAGTAGTCGATTACGGGGCGCAGGCGCGGCAGCGCTCCCCATTGCCTGAGCTCGCGCATCAGCGCCTGCGCCTGCGCGTGGTCGCGCCGCTCGAAGGCCAGCTGCGCCAGGTAGGGCAGCACCCGGGTCGCGGGCAGGCCCAGGGCGCGGGCTTTGTCGTAGGCGTGTTCCGCTTCCTGGGTGCGGCCCAGCGCATGCAGCAGGCGCCCGCGGCGCAGGTGCATGGCGGCGTTGCCTTCCTGCCGCTGCAGCACCAACTGGCAGTAGCGCAGGGATTCCTGGATGGCGTGCGCGTGTAGGTCGCCCTGCACCAGCGCCTGGTACACCAGCTCCCAGTACAGGTCGGACAGGCGGTGCGCGCTTTGCAGCTGCTGGCTGCTGTCCGGGAGCGCGGCCTGCAGGACGTCGAGCTCGCTGTCGATGGCGCGGTTGATGCGTTTCTCCAGGTTGTCGAGCATGCCGTAGGCCAGCAGGCGCAGGTCTTCGCTCGCGTCGCCGAGCACGCTGCGCAGGAGCGGCGAGGCCGTGCGCCCCGAGGCGTATTGCAGCGCGGCCATGGCGCGCATGCGCGCCTGCACCGGCACCTGGGCGTTGGTCAGGAACGAGTGCAGGCCGGCGTGGCGGAACTGGCTCTGCCGGCGCTGGTGCTGGTCGAATTCGGGCAACTGCACCGCATCGAAGTCTTCCGGGAGAGTCCCGCGGCGGTACAGGCGCAGGATGACGAAGGCCGCTATCACGCCCAGGAACCCCGCCACGGGCACGGCGTAGCTGCAGGCCGTCATGAGCAGCAGGGTGGCCCAGCGCGGCTTGGACAGGCGCGGCGGCAGCAGCGGCAGCAGCGACAGCGACAGCAGCACGCTGGCCGCGGCGTGCAACAGCAGATAGCTGGCCAGGGCCGCGTCCGAGCGCTCGGCCAGCAGCCATGCGCCGCTCCAGGCGCTGACCTCCAGCCCCAGTGCCGACAGGCCTAGCTTGAGGTTAAGCATGGGCGATGGCGTGCAGGCGCTGCACGGTGCGCACGGGCTGCGCGCTGTCGGGCTGCACCACGTGCGGGAAGATGCCGGCCTGGGCCAGCGATTGCTGGCTCTTGTGCTGCATCCAGCCCTCCAGGCGGTGGATGTAGCCCTCGGCCGTGGTGGCGTTGCCCAGCGGCATGAGCACGGCCAGCACCTGGCGTCCGGGCGCCTCGATCCGCCAGACCTCGTCGAGCTCGCGCTTGAGGCGCTCGATCTGCGGGGGCAGGTCCTGCTCCAGCGCGCGTTGCTGGAGCTCCAGGGCCACGACGATGCTGGGCACCTGGGTGCTTCTGTGGATGTGGGCCAGGCGCTGGAGCTCGAAGGCGAAGAGCGGCGGGCAGTCCGGGAACTGCTGCACGATGGGCTGGGCCAGCTGGCTCATGGACAGGCCGTCGGTGTAGTAGCCCAGCAGCAGCTGTATGGTCTGCAGGCTTTCCTCCTGCAGGGCGAAGAAGGGCATGTCCTGTACCACCAGCAGGCCGTACATGTCGCCCGCCAGATCGAGCAGCGGCGCAGCGACCAGGTAGCGCGTGTCCTGCTGCGCCGTCACGGCCTGGCTCACGTGGCACAGCTGGCCCGTTTGCAGGGCCTGGCGCACCAGCGGGTCGTCGGCGTGCAGTCCGTCGTAGGCGCCTATGCTGGCGCTGGGCCGGGCGGCGGCGTGCCCGTCGGACACCGCGTGCATGGCCGCGCACTCCAGCTGACAGTACTGCGACAGCAGCCGCAGCAGCGCCTGCGGGGCGAGGGCGTCGCCGCCGTCCTCGCTCCCGGCGTGGCGCAGCGCCGCGAGCGCGTCGCGCATGGACATGGGGCGGGCGATGAGTTCCTGCTCCAGGCGGTCGTGCGACAGGCGCAGCAGGTAATGCTGGCGCACCAGGTGCTCCAGGCGCTGGTCCAGGTACAGCTGCAGGGTCTCGGCGCGGCGCGTGCGCGCCTGCCAGAGGCTGGAGAACTCGCCCACCAGCATCACCAGGATCAAGCCCCCCAGGAAGTACAGCTGGGGGAAGTTGCCCCAGTGCCCCGCGTTGAGCCCCAGCCAGCAGGCCAGCAGCACGCTGGCGCCGCCCAGGCCCGCCATGGGGCCGTAGCGCAGGGCCAGCACCACGGGCGCCAGCCAGGGCCATGGGAATGTGGCCTGGATCTGCAGCGGGTCCTGTGGCGCCCAGGCCAGGCCCAGTGCGACGGCCAGCAGGGGCAGCAGCAGGGTCTCGCCCACGGTGACGGCGGGATGGGTGGCCGCGATGGCCAGCCTGCCCAGCAGATGCCTGGGCAGGCCCGTGCCTGGGAGCGCCCGTGGACGGGCGTTTTCACCGGCCGTCTGGCGGCGTGCGCCGGGGCTGTCGGAGGGTGTTGGCATGCGGCGTTCAGCGGCTGCCGGCCAGGCCGGATTGCAACAGCTTGCGGATCAGCTTCTGCGCCACCGCCGACAGCGCCTCGCGGCTCCAGCCGCTCTGGCCGCCCGAGCCGCTCCACAGGGTGTCGCCCGTGGCCACGTCCAGAATCTGCAGGGTGACGCCTGCGGCGGGCTCACCGTCCACGCCCACCTTGTAGCGCCACTCCTCCACGCTGCCCGCGAGGGCGTAGCGGATCTTCTGCTCGCGCGCCCAGGCCAGCGCGTCTTCGGAGCGCTGCGCGTCGCCGGCGCCGAACAGCGCTTCCTGCTGCGTGGTGGCGGGAGTGCGGCGCACCTGGCCCACGCCCTGCGCGCTCAGCAGCGCCTGGGCGATGGCCTCGGCGCGCTGGCCCGCCAGCGGGGTCTCGGTGTGGTTGGCGAAGGGCAGCACCACCCAGCTCGCCTGGCGGGCCAGCTGCGGCGGGTGGCTCTGGTCCAGGGTGGAGCAGGCGCTGAGAAGGGCGATCGCGCCCGTGGCCAGCAGCAGTCCCAGCTGGCGTGCACGAGAGGGGCGGCGGTGGAGCATGAAGGGTTCTCCTCGATGGTCTTAAAAATGAAGCCGGTACGACAGTTCCAGCACGCGCGTGAGTCCCAGGGACTGCACGCCTGACTTGCCCAGGCCGAAGCTCAGGCGCAAATGGTCCGGGCCCAGCACGCTGCCGGCCAGCCCCAGGCGCAGGTCGTAGCCCGCGCCCAGCAGGCTGTGCCGGGTGAGGCTTACGCTCGCGAAGGGCCGCAGCGCGCGCGTGTGGTCCTGCTCGAAGCGCATGTTGGTGGACAGCCGCACGCCGTAGAACTGGAAGCTCTCGGGCAGGAAGTAGTCCAGGCCCAGGCTCGTGACGCCCGCGGGCGCGAAGCGCTGCAGGAAGTCCTGGCCCTGCTGGCCCAGGAAGAAGGGGTGGCGGCGCTCGAAGCGGTGGGTGGACCAGAAGGCGCCCCATTCCCACGTGGGCGCGTCCTGGCGGTAGGCGTGCGAGTATTCGATCGCGGTGTGGCGCCCGCGGCCCACCTCGGCGCCCGTCTGCAGGCGGTACTGCTCGCTCCACTGCGACAGCAGCAGGCTGTCCTGGCGCGTGGCCTGGTAGCGCAGGTGAGCGGCCACGCGCGTCTTCATGCCGCCCAGGCGCAGCGCCAGGCTTTCCTCGCTGGGCAGGTGCCAGCCCAGTTCGCCGCGCAGGGACAGGCGGTTGTCCAGGCGCTGCTCATGCTCGATGGACAGGGGCGTGGTGTCCGCGTATCCCCGGCGGCTAGAGCATGCCGGCGTGGTCGCTGAAGGCCAGCAGGTTGTCCGTGAGCTGCAGGTGCAGCGGGTTGTCGTCGGGCTGGCTTTCCTGCGTCTCGAAGGCGGCGCTCTGCGCCAGGCGGATGTCGCCCACCGCGGCAGCGGTATTGACGCGGTCGTAGCGCGGCAGGCGCTCGTCGAATTCCTGCAGCAGCTGGCCCGCGGCGGCCTTGTCGTCCTCGGCCAGGGCCACGGTGATCTCGGCCCACAGCGGGCGATTGGTGCGCAGGCTGCGGCTGCGCGCGTACTGGTGCCACAGGAAGCCGCGTTCGGCCGTGTATTCGCCGGCGTCCTGCAGCCAACCTATGGCGGTTTCGGCCGCGGCGTTGGAGTAGCCGCCCTGGGCATCGCGATCCAGGCGCAGTAGCTCGCGCAGCACCTCCTGTGCAGGGTCGCCGGGCCTTTGCAGCAGGATCAGGCGCGCGCGGGCGACGCGCTGCGTGGCCTCCAGCCCTTCCTCGGTGAGCCAGCGCTGGCGCGCCTGCGCGGGAGTCAGGCGCCGGCCGTTCCGCCCCTCCTGCCATTGTTGCGACAGCAGGTGGCGGCGCAGGCGCCAGGCGCGATCCGCCTCCTGGTTCTGCTCCAGGGCATCGGCGTAGTTCATGAGCCAGAGGAAGTCGCCTTCGCGTTCGGCCGCATGGGGGCCGAGGTAGCGGTTCAGCGCCACCTGGGGCAGCGACAAGGCCTGGTAGGCGGCCGCCAGCGCCTCATGCAGGTCCTCGTCCGCGCTCCAGGCCTGTTCGTGCGCGGCCAGCAGCCGGCGGATCGAGGCCGCGTCGTTGCTGTCGATGAGCAGCCACAGCAGTGCCTGGCGCATGTCGGAGGACGCCGGATCGATGGCCAGCCCCTCTTCGTAGTACTGCCGCGCCTCTGCGAACCGCCCGGCGTTGTGGTGGTAGCCGCCCACCAGGCGCAGGAATTGCCCCGAGCGGCGCATTCGGGCCAGGGAATGGCGCGCGGCGTCGGGGGTGGGGTCGAGCTGATCCAGGGCGTGCGCGAATTCGTTCCACTGGTTGCGGCTGGAGTACAGGGTCAGGGCCTCGATCAGGTGGCGCGGCTCATCGTGCTGCTGCCAGGCCAGCAGTGCCACCTTGGCGGCCTCCAGGGGCTGGTCCTGCTGCAGCAGGCCGATGAGTGCGTCGTAGTCCGCGACGTCGGCATGTTGCGCGTCCACCAGTTTGCGGTAGGCGGCAATGGCGAGCTGGTCGCGCGCCCGGCTCCTGGCCAGGTCGCCCGTGAAGCGCCACAGCTCGGCGGCCGCTTCAGCGGACGCAGGAGGGTGGTCCTGCACGGCCTGCAGCCATTGCAGGCCCAGTTCGGGCTGGCGGTGCTGCAGGGCCAGCACGGCGGCATGCATGGCGCGCTCGGGGGTGATCTGTGCAGGGTCGGCCAGCAGTTGCCGCCAGGTCTGCAGGGCCAGATCGGGCTGGCCTGCGCGTTCGGCCAGCTGCGCCAGCAGCTCCAGCGCCTCGGGGCCAGGCGTCCTCGAGCTTGCGGTTTTCCAGGAACACCTCGTAGCCCAGGGTGTAGGTCTTGTCGTCGAAGGGCAGGGCGGGCGAAGGCCGGGCAGAGGCCTTGTCCGCCACCTGCTGCGCGAGGCGCAGGGCCGGATGCACGAGCAGGTCGGCGCCATCGTCGAACACCGGCCCCGCCAGCGCGGCAGGCGGCTGCGGGCGCCAGGCGACGGGCCGCAGCGCGAAGTCCTGCTCGGCGCTGGCCCATTGGGTGGCCTGCCGTTCGAGCGCCATGCGCAGCAGGCGGCGCACGTAGTGCTCGGCCACGTCGGGGCGGCCTGCGGCGCGTGCCAGCTGCGTGAGCATGAACAGGGTCTGCGGGTCGTCGGCCAGGGGGCCCAGCTCGCGCTCGGCCAGCTCCAGGGCGGCCGCGGTCTGGTTGCCCGACCGCAGTGCGGCAATGGCCGCGCCGTAGTACGCCTTGGCCTGGGCTGGGTCGGGGGTGCTGTCGCGCGCGGACAGGTAGAGCTGCGCGCAGCCCTCGTAGTCGCCGCGCGCCAGCGCTTCCCTGGCTTCGCGCTCGTAGTACAGGGCGGCCTCGCGCGGGTCCTGCGGGGCTTCCCGGCGACTGAGTGCCAGGGCGATCTCCTGCTCGCCGAACTGACTGGCCAAGGCTGCCAGCCTATCCTGCCGCTCCTGGGGCCAGCCTTCCTGCGCCAGCTGGCGTATGTGCCGCCGCAGCCCATCGAGCAGCGCGAGCCGCCTGTCAGGCTCGCGGTCCGGGACATGCCGGTACTCGGAGTGGAGCAGGTCCCATTGCGCCCACAGCGCTTCCTTGCGCAATGCCGGGTCGGCCGAGTCCAGGGCGGGCTGCAGCGTCGTGCGCGCGCTGGCGGTGTCGCCATGGGCGATCTGGCGCTGCGCGAGCAGCAGGCGCAGGCGCGGGTTGTCGGGGTCGCTGCGCAGCAGGTTGTTCAGGTAGGCGGTGGACAGCTCGGTCTCGCCGCTCGTCGCCAGGCGCTGCTCCAGGTCCTGGCGCGGGTACAGCAGCCACAGCGCGCCGCACGCCATGGCGGTGAGCAGCGCGACGAGCCAGTTGGGCGCGAGGATGGGCCGCTCAACGCTCTGGGCAGAGGATCTGGATCTGGGCGGCGGCATCGGGCAGCTTGAACTGTTGCACGGCGGTGCGGTCCTGTGCGGCAGGGCGCAGGGCGGTGAGGGTGCGCTGGCCGGCGCGCACCTGGCAGGCCTGGGTGTTGGCCAGGGCAAACTCCAGCGGCACATGGCCCTGGAGCGTGAATTGCACGCGCCGGCCATCGCCCTCGGCCTGCCAGTCGACCAGGCGGGCGTTGGCGTCGTGCAGGTAGGGGGTGGCGGCCTCGCGGCCGTCCGTTTGCAGGAAGGCGGACGGTCCGCTCAGGTGCACGTACAGGCCTTCGCCGCCCCGGCGCCAGCCCGCCACGGCCTGGCTGGCGCCTAGCCGGGGCAGCCCCAGCGCCGGGGGCAGCCGCACGGTGCGCAGGGCGCCATTGCTGCTGCGCAGGCGCCAGCCCTCGCCATCGCGGGCCATGGCGTAGTCGTAGAAGTCCTGCACCTTGGTGACGAACTCGGAGGCGTGTACGGGGTGCAGGGGCTGCGCGAGGGCCCAGTCGTAGACTTTCTTCAGCGCCTTGAGCGCGGCGGGCTTGCTGGCCGAGTAGGTGTGGTAGTAGATGCCCACGGGCTTGATGCGCCGGGGGCTGTCCGTCATCTCGAAGGTCTCTATGGCGCGCTCGAAACCGTAGTACGGCCCCGTCCACAGGTTGGTGTAGATGTTCTCGTTGGTGATGGGGGCGTAGACCTGCAAGAACCCGCCCTTGCGGATGCCCAGCGCCCCCACGGCCGTGAGCGAGGGGTTGGCGCGGCTGATGGAGGTGTCGCCGCCGTTGATGTTCAGCAGCCCGGCGCGGTGGGTGATCTCCAGCGCACGGGCGCTGGGCGCCGTGTCGCCCGTCCATTGCAGGACCTTGACGGGCTTGCCGCTGGGCGCCAGGCGCTCGTTGATGTAGTGGCTTGAGCCCACGATCTCGCGCTCCAGGTCCATGGTGTAGCCGGGAACCACCAGGGACTGCGCCGCCTCCGGGTTCTCCTTGAAAAGACCGTGCTGCACGTTCGCGTCCCACAGGAAGGGGTGGCTATAGGTATGGCTGCCGACCTCGATGTGGGGCAGGCGGAACATCTTGCGCGCCACTTCCTCCATGCGCGGGCTCAGGCCGGGGTACAGGCCGTCGGGGGCCACCTCGGCTTCGATGACGGACATGGTCTGGGGGATGCGGTACTTCTCGAATATCTCCTTGAGCAGCACCTGGGCGGCCAGCGGGCTGCCGGGGAACTCCGCCAGCGAGGGAAAGCCGTCGCCGTCCACATGGGCCAGCAACAGGCGGCGGCCGTTCTCCGTGGTCGTGTCGGGCACCGGAATGGCGGGCAGGCGCAGGGCCTGCTGCAGGAAGGCGAAGGGATCGACCAGCCAGCGCGCGTCCTCCGTTCCGGGGATCTCGAACAGCACGTTGGGGTCGAGAATGAAGCCGCCCCAGGGGGTGATGGCGCCGCCAACGAAGGTGCGGCCGCGGGCGTCGCGCAGCTCCACCAGGGGCTGGGCCTGGCGCGCCATGTCGGGCGCCAGCTGCACCAGTTCGGTCTGCCGGGAGGGCAGGGGGAGCGGGTTCTCCAGCCCCATCATGGGGGCGAGCTGCACCTGGCGCAATGCGCCCTGGGGCTCGGCCCTGTCGAGCGCCAGCCCCAGGCTACGCGTGAGGACGCGGTCGGGCGTCATGCCCCAGTCGCCCACCACCGCCAGCGGCATGCCTTCGTGGATGCGCGCCTGCAGCCATTGGCTCAGGCCGGCGCGTTTCGCCGCAGGCACGTAGCCGGAGAACCAGCTCACCACGCCGGCATAGCGGTCGCGCGCCACCAGGCCGGGCAGGCTGTCGCGCACGTCCACGTAGTCCGTCACGTAGCCCATGTGGTTGAGCGGCATCTGCAGGAAGCGGTGGGCGTTGGCGTAGTTGAGCGCGGGCGATTCGCCGCCGTTGTAGAGCACCAGCACGCGCCGCGGCACCGGTTCGATGCTGCCCATGCCGATGGTCGCCAACTGCGCGTCGGTGACCCAGGGGATGAAGCCATCCTGCAGGATCCTTTGGGCTGTGGCGCGCGTGAGCGCCCGGTCGTGCGGCGAGACGTAGTCGATCACCAGCACGGGCAGGCCGTCGCGCTGCCGGACGGTGCGCAGCTGGTCCATGAGCCATTGCCGGTCCTGGTTGGGCACTTCCTCGTAGCGCCGGGTCTTGGCATTCCAGCGCTGGTAGAGCGATTCGGCGGCCACCATCTCGACCATGCCCCGCACCTGCGGCAGGATGTCGAAACCCCGGTTGAGGATGAGCCGGATGCCGGGGAAGCGCTGGTGCAGTGTCTCGATCACCCGCACAAGCCCCTGCTGCTGGGCCTGCTCGTCGAACGTGCCCGCCAGGCGGTAGGAGTCCAGCGTGTCGAGGAAGAACCCCCGGAAGCCGCGCTCCCACAGGGGGGCGACGACGCGGCTGGCGAAGAAATCGGGCCATGCCGCCACGCTCTGGTCGATGACCTCCGACTGCCAGTCCTGGTTGCGCGCCAGTTTCCAGTCCGCCGGGATGTCCGCGTGGTAGCCGCGCGAGGGCTGCACTTCGGTCACCGAGACATAGGCATACACCTTGGTGGCGGGCTCCAGCGCGCGGGCCTGGCGCGCCGCCTCGTGGTCGGGGTCCACCACCAACAGATCGAAGGCGCGGAACTCGCCCAGGGGGATTTCATGGCCGTAGTACAGCGCCACCGCGGGCGTGGCGGCCTGGGCGCTCCAGGCCAGCGGCAGCAAGGCCAGCCCCCATGCCAGGCGCGTGCACAACTGCAACAACTGCAAAAGGAAGCGGAAGGCCATGGGACCGGAAGGGGCTGCCAATAGGGTTTTGGAGGGCTTGCGTACCCAAAATTCGAATTGTATTGGGTGCAAAATCGTATCGATTGATTTCCCAATCCATCGGATTGTCACGTTTGTTAACACTGCGTTTGCCACAATCCCGACCAGACTTGTACGCATATAGGAGGGATCTGTGATCTTGGTGACCGGAGGCGCGGGCTACATCGGCTCGCACATGTGTGTGGCGCTGGCTCAGGCGAACGAGCCGTTCCTGGTATTGGACAACTTCGGCAACAGCCGCCCCTCGGTGCTGGAGCGCATCGGGCGCATCACGGGGCGCGAGCCCGAATGCGTGCGGGGCGACGTGCGCGACGCGGCGCTGCTGCAGCAGTTGTTTGCACGCCACGAATTCACGGCGGTGATCCACTTCGCCGCGCTCAAGGCGGTGGGCGAATCGGTGCGCGAGCCCCTGGCGTACTACGACAACAACGTCGTGGGCACGGTCACGCTGCTGCAGGCCATGCGGCAGGCGGGCGTGCGCCAGCTGGTGTTCTCGTCGTCCGCCACGGTGTATGGCGACCCGGCCTCCTTGCCGATACGCGAGGACTGCCCGCTCTCGGCCACCAACCCCTACGGCTGGAGCAAGCTGATGATGGAGCAGGTGCTGGCCGACGTGGACGCGAGCGAGCCCGGCCAGTGGCGCATTGCGCGGCTGCGCTACTTCAACCCCGTGGGCGCGCACGAGAGTGGCCTGATCGGCGAGGACCCGCAGGGCGTGCCCAACAACCTCATGCCCTACGTGGCGCAGGTGGCCTGCGGCCAGCGCGAGTTCCTGAACGTCTGGGGCAGCGACTACCCCACGCCCGACGGCACGGGGCTGCGCGACTATATCCATGTCTGCGACCTGGCCGAGGGCCACGTGGCGGCGCTGCGCTACCTACGCGAGCACCCGGGCCTGCTGACGGTGAACCTGGGCACGGGCCGGCCCGTGTCGGTGCTGGAGATGGTGCGCGGCTTCGAGCAGGCCAGTGGCCGCCCCGTGCCCTACAGGCTCGCCGAGCGCCGCCCGGGCGACGTGGCGGCATGCTGGGCCGACCCGGGCCTGGCCGAGCGGCTGCTGGGCTGGCGCGCCACGCGCGACGTGCAGGCCATGTGCCAGGATGCCTGGCGCTGGCAGGACGGCGTGGCGCGCACGCTGCAGCCGGCGTGAGCCGTGGTATCTTGCGCGCCCCAGCCGTAGAACGATTCCCATGCTTGCCAAACGCATCATCCCCTGCCTGGACGTGACCGGTGGCCGCGTCGTCAAGGGCGTCAACTTCGTCGAACTGCGCGATGCGGGCGACCCGGTGGAGATCGCCGCGCGCTACAACGAGCAGGGCGCCGACGAGCTCACCTTCCTCGACATCACCGCCACCAGCGACGGGCGCGACCTGATCCTGCCCATCATCGAGGCCGTGGCCAGCCAGGTCTTCATTCCGCTCACCGTGGGTGGCGGCGTGCGCACGGTGGCCGACGTGCGCCGCCTGCTCAACGCGGGCGCGGACAAGACCAGCTTCAACTCCGCGGCCATCGCCAATCCCGACGTGATCGACCAGGCGTCCGGTAAGTACGGCGCGCAGTGCATCGTGGTGGCCATCGACGCCAAGCGCCGCCAGGGCCAGGAGGTGGCCGAGCGCGGCGAGGGCTGGGACGTGTACAGCCACGGCGGGCGCAAGAATACGGGGCTGGACGCCGTGCGCTGGGCCGAGGAGATGGCGCGCCGCGGCGCGGGCGAGATCCTGCTCACCAGCATGGACCGCGACGGCACCAAGAGCGGCTTCGACCTGCAGCTCACGCGCGCCGTGAGCGACGCCGTGGGCGTGCCCGTGATCGCATCGGGCGGCGTGGGCAACCTGGATCACCTGGCCGACGGCGTGCAGCAGGGCGGCGCCGACGCGGTGCTGGCCGCCAGCATCTTCCACTACGGCGAATTCACCGTGCGCCAAGCCAAGGAGCACATGCGCGCGCGCGGCATTCCCGTGCGGCTGTAGCCGGTTTTTGAGTCAAATCGGGCTCCGGTGCTTGCCTGGCAAGCGCTGGCTGCTATCAAAATAAATAGGCGATGCTGCGTTGCCGCAAACATTCGACAATGGCGCCATGAACTGGCTCGATCAAGTGAAATGGGACGCGCAGGGCCTGGTGCCCGTCATCGCGCAGGAGGCCGCCACGGGCGACGTGCTGATGTTCGCCTGGATGGACCGCGAGGCGCTGCAGAAGACCGCCGAGCTGGGCCGTGCCGTGTACTACAGCCGCTCGCGCGCCAGGCTCTGGTTCAAGGGCGAGGAGTCGGGCCACGTGCAGCAGGTCCACGAAATCCGCTTGGACTGCGACAACGACGTGGTGCTGCTGAAAGTGACGCAGCTCGGCCACGAGCCCGGCATCGCCTGCCACACGGGGCGCCACAGCTGTTTCTTCAGCGTGCTCAAGGACGGGGCGTGGCAGCCCGTCGACCCGGTCTTGAAAGACCCCGAATCCATTTACAAGTAAGACCATGCCAAGCAACGATTCCCTGGCGCGCCTGGCCGCCGTGATCGAGAGCCGCAAGCCCGCCAACGGCGGCGACCCGCAGGCGAGCTACGTTGCGCGCCTGCTGCACAAGGGCCCCGACGCCTTCCTGAAGAAGATCGGTGAGGAGGCCACCGAGGTAGTGATGGCAGCCAAGGACGTGGACCATGGCGCCCCGGCGGCCAAGCTCGTCTACGAGGTGGCCGACCTGTGGTTCCATTCTATGGTCGCGCTGGCCCACTACGGCCTGGCGCCGGCCGACGTGATCGCTGAGCTCGAGCGCCGCGAGGGCACCAGCGGCATCGAGGAAAAGGCGCTGCGCAAGGCCACAGGCCGCGCCAGCGAGGAAGGAGGCGGGCAGTGAGCAACGACATCATCGACGTGGAGCCCGACGAGCGCGCCGAAAGCCTCAAGGCCATTGGCTGGGTCAGCTACATCCTGCACCTGATCGTGGCCGTGGGCGCCGTGATGCCGGGCGCGCAGCCGGGCGTGGCGCTGCTCATCGTGGCGCTGGTCATCGACTTGGTGAAGAAAAGCGATGCCGAGGGCACCTGGCAGGCCAGCCATTTCGCGTGGCGCATACGCACCGTGCTGTGGGCCGGCGTGCTCTACGTCGTCACGACGCCGCTCTGGCTGCTGTTCTTCTTCCCCGGCTGGATCGCCTGGGGCCTGATCTCCATCTGGTTCCTGTACCGCATCGTGCGCGGCATGGTGTCCATGAACAAGGGCCAGGCCGTCGATGGCTGAGCAGGCACCCGCGCCGCCCCTGAACCTGGCGCTGCAGGGCGGCGGCTCGCACGGCGCATTCACCTGGGGCGTGCTCGATGCGCTGCTGGAGGACGGGGGCTTCGTGCTCGAAGGCATCAGCGGCACCAGCGCCGGCGCCATGAACGCGGTGGCGCTGGCCCATGGGTTCGCCCAGGCGGCGCTGCAGCACAAGGATGCGGCCGAGGCGCACCGGGCGGGCTGCGCGCTGGCGCGCGAGTCGCTCACGCGCCTGTGGGAGGGCGTGGGCGCCATGGGCAGCCTGATGTGGGGCGTGCCGCTGCAGGGCAACCCGCTGCTGGGCATGATGAGCCAGTGGCTTTCGCCCTACCAGACCAATCCGCTGGGCATCAACCCGCTGCGCGGCCTGCTTGAGCGCGTGGTGGATTTCGACGCGCTGTGCCATGCGCGCCGCGCGTCCGTGCCCAAGGTGTTCGTGTGCGCGACCAACGTGCGCACGGGCCGCGGCGAAATCTTCTCGGGCGCGCGCCTGTCGGCCGACGCAGTCATGGCCTCGGCCTGCCTGCCGCTGATGTTCAAGGCAGTGCCGATTGGCGGCGAGCATTACTGGGACGGAGGCTTCTCCGGCAACCCCGCGCTGTACCCGCTGATCTACCAGACGCAATGCGCCGACGTGCTGCTGGTGCAGATCAACCCCATAGAGCACCGCGACCTGCCCGATACCGCGCAGGAGATCATGGAGCGCATGAACGAGGTCACCTTCAACGCCAGCCTGCTGGGCGAGCTGCGCGCCATCGACTTCGTGCGCCGCCTGCTGGCCGAGGGGCGGCTCGATCCGCAGCACTACAAGAGCATGCGCATGCACCGCATAGACGGCGGCAGCGTGCTGGCCGCGTTCGGCGACGCCAGCAAGACGCGCGCCGACATGGGCTTCGTGCGCCAGCTGTTCCAGCTGGGGCGCACCGAAGGGGAGCGCTGGCTGCACCGCCATCGCCGCGACGTAGGGGTGCAGCACACCCTGCATTTGACGGACAATCACTGATTGATCGCCCCGGGCGCCTTCTTCTCCCCGCTTTTCCCATGCACGACCCCAATTGCCTCTTCTGCAAGATCATTGCTGGCCAGATTCCGTCCAAGAAGGTGTACGAGGACGAACAGGTCTTCGCCTTCCACGACATCCACCCCTGGGCTCCCGTGCACTTTCTCATCGTGCCCAGGCTGCACCTGCACTCCATGGCGGCCGTCACGCCCGAGCATGCGGGCCTGCTGGGCCACATGATGGCGCTGGCCCCGAAGCTGGCCATGGAACAGGGCTGCAACCCCTATCCGGATGGGGGTTTTCGCATCGTGGTCAACACCGGAACAGAAGGCGGGCAGGAAATCCACCACCTGCACATGCACGTGATCGGCGGGCCACGCCCCTGGCTCAGGGGTTGAACCATGGCAAGCCGCCCCGCATCTGACGGGCGGTGTGGATATGCGGGGTCCGGCAGGTCCGTCGGCGTCTAGAATGGACCGCATTCGTTAGGAGATTTTCATGGGATCGTTTTCCATTTGGCACTGGCTCATCGTGCTGCTCATCGTCGTCATGGTGTTCGGCACCAAGAAGCTCAAGAACATCGGCTCCGACCTGGGCAGCGCGGTCAAGGGTTTCAAGGACGGCATGAAGGACGGCGCCAGCGGCGATGACCAGCAGGCACAGGCCGGCGCACCCGCCGGCCAGGTGACCAACGGCCAGACTGCCGACAAGACCACCATCGACGTGGAAGCCAAGCAAAAGAGCTGAGCGCCCCTTTGCCTGAGCATTCCTCATGATCGACATCGGCCTGTCCAAGATGGCGCTCATCGGCGCCGTGGCGCTCATCGTCATCGGCCCGGAGAAGCTGCCGCGCGTGGCGCGCACCGTGGGCACCTTGCTCGGCAAGGCGCAGCGCTATGTGGCCGACGTGAAGGCGGAGGTCAACCGCTCCATGGAGCTCGACGAGCTCAAGAAGATGAAGGACGAGGTGGAAAGCGCCGCGCGCGACGTGGAGCAGAGCATCCAGACTGGCGCCAGCGATCTGCAGAAGGACATGGAGCAGAGCCTGGGCGGCTACGGCGCCGCCTCCGAAGCCGCCGATTCGTCGCCGGACCTGTCCACCGTGGTTCCGGCCTACAGGCACCCGGGCAAGAACTGGCGCCTCAAGCGCGCCGCCGTGCCGCAGTGGTACAAGGCGCGTGCCGGCGTGCGCACCAAGGCGCAGTCGGGCGCGGCGCGCGTGGCGCGATTCAGGCCCCAGAAATTCCATTGACCCCATGACGTTGGCTGCGCCGCGCGCGCAGCTGGAGCGGGCGCCATGCCCGCCACATTTCCACCATGTCCGAAACGCAGAATAAAGAAGACGAGCTCGCCGGTACCGAGCAGCCCTTCGTGCAGCACCTGATGGAGCTGCGCGACCGCCTCGTGAAGGCGATGATCGCGATCGGCGTGGTCGCGGCCGTGCTGTTCTTCTATCCCGGCCCGGGGCAACTGTACGACCTGCTGGCCGCGCCGCTCGTGGCCCACCTGCCGCAGGGCGCGACCATGATTGCCACCTCGGTGATCTCGCCCTTCATGGTGCCGCTGAAGATCCTGCTGATGACGGCCTTCCTGATCGCGCTTCCCTTCGTGCTGTGGCAGGTGTGGGCCTTCGTGGCGCCGGGCCTGTACTCGCACGAGAAGCGCCTGGTGCTGCCGCTGGTCATCTCCAGCACCGTGCTGTTCTTCATCGGCGTGGCCTTCTGCTACTTCTTCGTGTTCGGCCAGGTGTTCAGCTTCATCCAGGGCTTCGCGCCCAAGAGCATCACGGCCGCGCCCGACATCGAGGCCTACCTGGGCTTCGTGCTCACTATGTTTCTGGCCTTCGGCCTGGCCTTCGAGGTGCCGATCGCCGTGGTAGTGCTCGCGCGCCTGGGCCTGGTGAGCGTGGACAAGCTCAAGAGCTTCCGCGGCTACTTCATCGTGGCGGCCTTCGTGATCGCCGCCATCGTCACGCCGCCGGACGTGGTCTCGCAGCTGGCGCTGGCCGTCCCGATGTGCCTGCTGTATGAAATCGGCATCTGGGCGGCGCAGCTGTTCATCCGCAACACCCAGGCGCCTGAGGATACGCAGGAATCGGCTTCCTGAACGGTTTTCGATAAAAACAGCTGCCAGCGCCCATGTATAAAGCGCTGGAAGCTATTTTTTTGAGAGTGAATCCCTAGCGGCGCTGCTGCACGCGCGGGCGCGTTCCGGGCACCACCGACACCTTGATCTGCGTGTCGCCGCGCTGCA
>JADHED010001324.1_pt1 | contig 21888 bp, 13 predicted proteins | sample 8952041 | NCBI WGS metagenome assembly JADHED01 (sample SAMN16124423, study PRJNA663239) | bioreactor sludge metagenome | isolation source: sludge (control) | place: India:Bengaluru | collected 2018-09-08
GACGCTCGGCAGCATCCTGAACGTCGAGGTGCCGGCGACCATCAAGGTGAACGTCACGGGCCGGCTCGCCGAGGGGGTGTACCCGAAGGACGTGATCCTGCACGTCATCGGCAAGCTCACCGCGGAGGGCGCGAACTTCAAGGTGATCGAGTTCCACGGCGACGCCATCCGCGCCATGCCGACCTCGGGCCGCCTCGTGCTCTGCAACATGAGCGTGGAGGCGGGCGCGACGGCCGGCGTCGTGCCGCCGGACGAGGAGACGGTGCGCTACCTGCGCGAGGAGGCGGGCGTCGCCGACGCGCTCGACCTCTTCGGCCCGGATCCCGATGCCGTCTACGACCGCATCGTGGAGATCGACGGCAGCGCGCTGACGCCGCAGATCGCCTGCCCGCACACGGTGGACAACGTGAGGCCCATCGGCGAGGTGGCGGGCACGCGCGTGCACCAGATCGTGATCGGGTCGTGCACCAACGGGCGGCTCGACGACATCGAGGTGGCGGCGCGCACGCTCCAGGGCAAGAAGGTGGCCAGGAACACGCGGCTGCTGGTCTTCCCCGCCTCGTGGCGCATCTACTCCGAGGCGATGCGGCGCGGCTACCTGCAGCAGCTCGTGGACGCGGGCGCCGTGGTGTGCAACCCCGGCTGCGGCCCGTGCCTCGGCGTGCACCAGGGCGCGCTCGGCGACGGCGAGACGGCGCTCGCCACCACCAACCGCAACTTCAAGGGCCGCATGGGCAACCCCACCTCCGAGGTGTACCTCTGCTCACCGGCGGTGGCGGCGGCCAGCGCGATCTCCGGCGTGATTTCCGATCCCAGGGGAGTGAACTGACATGGCGCGCGGCAAGGTCGTGCTCACCCTCGGCGACGACGTGTCGACCGACATCATCTATCCCGGCCGCTTCATGGCCACGGTGCTGCCCAGCGAGACGCCCCAGTTCGCCTTCGCGGACCACACCGAGTTCAACGGCAGGCTGAAGGCCGGCGCCATCCCGCGCGGCAGCGTCGTGGTGGCCGGCAACAACTTCGGCTGCGGCTCCTCGCGCGAGCAGGCCGCCTCGTGCCTCAAGGGCCACGACCTCGTCGTCGTGGCGAGGAACGTGGCGCGGATCTTCCTGCAGAACTCGATCAACCTGGGTTTCAACGTGGTGATCTGCCCCACGGTCGAGGCGAGCGAGGGGGACGAGCTGGAGGTGACGGCCGGCGCGGTGGTCAATCACACCACCGGGACGTCGTTCCCGACGCAGCCGCTGCCGAAGGCGCGCCAGGCGATCATCGACGCGGGCGGGCTGATCCCCTACACGCGCCGCCTGATGCTCGAACGGACCGCGTAGGCGCGCGCGCTCATCTCGGGTCGGGGCCGTGGGCAGCCGTCTCGCGGCCCCGGCCCTGAGCCCGAGGCCTCGAGCCTCGAGCCCCAGGCCTCATCCAGGCCTGCCCCTACCCCAGGAACCCCAGGTTCGTCGTCCTGAACCGCCCGATGTTGGGGAACACCATCGGCAGGTCGCTCGCGCTCACGCCGAACCAGCGCGCCAGCGTCGCCGAGTACTCGTCCACGCTCACCTGCGGGATCCACCGGCCCTGGCTCGTGTCGTCTGGGCCGTTCACCACCAGGTTCGGCATCCGCCCGTAGAACGCCCCGCCCCGCACCGCGCCGCCGACCACGAGGTGGTGGCTGCCCCACCCGTGATCGGAGCCCTGCCCGTTGGTCTGGAACGTGCGCCCGAAGTCGGACGCGGTGAACGCCGTGACGTTGGGGTCGACGCCCAGTTCCACGGTGGCGGCGTGGAAGGCCCCGAGCGCGGCGCTCAACTCGCCGAGCAACCGCGCGTGGTCGGTCAACTGGTTGCCGTGCGTATCGTAGCCGCCGGCCGAGCAGAAGAAGATCTGGCGGCGGTGGCCGAGCGCGCCGCGAATCGAGATGAGCCGCGCCGCCATGTTCAGCTGCCGGCCGAGCGTCGTGGCCGGGAACACGGTCGCCAGCGGGGGCGCCGCCGCGAGCGAGGCCACCAGGAGTTGGTCGTTGTCGATGGCGCCGCGCACCGTCTTGCGGTACGCGTTCTCGAAGATGTTCGTGTGGGCGCGCGCGAGGATGGCGTCGATGGCCCGCGACTGCCGGTAGGCATCGGAGGTCTGGGCCGGGCTGACGGGGCGGTACTCGGACAGGCGCACCGACCCGGTGGGCCCCACCTGGTACTGGAAGACGTCGCGGCCCACCTGGAACGTGTTGCTGCCCGAGAGCGAGATCGACATCGACACCTGTGCGTTGCCGTTGAGCGAGCGCAGCAGGTCGGCGGTGCGCCCGCCCCAGCCCATGCGGGTGTCGCTGTCGGGCACCGAGGTCTGCCACTGCACCTGCTGGTCGCTGTGGCTGAAGAGCTGCGGCGGCAGCTTCGCGCGGCCCGCGCGGTACTCGGCGCGCGTGACCGGCGCCACCAGCGACCCGACGTTGCACACCAGCGCCAGCTTGCGCTGCTCGAACAGCGTGCGCGCGTCGGCCATCGCCGGGTGCAGGGCCCAGCTGCGCCCGTCGCCGTTGCTGGGGGCGATGCCCAGCAGGTCGGCCTGCGGGAGGGCGAGCACGCCGCGGCCGGCCTGGTAGGCGGCGTAGTCGCCGCCGGCCGGCACGATGGTGTTGTTCGCGTCGTTGCCGCCGAACAGGAACACGCACACCAGCGCGCGGTAGTCGGAGGACTGCGCCAGCGCGTTCACCATGTGCAGGTCGAAGACGGTGGACACGATGGCGCCGTAGCCGACGGCCGAGCACGCGGCCTGGCGGAAGAACTCGCGGCGGGAGGGGCGAAGCGGGTTGGCCATGGTCGCGTCTCGTCGCTTACTTCTGCACCACGTACTCGGGCGAGGTGATCAACAGGTAGACCGCCATCCGCACGCGGTCGAGCGGGCGCGACGCGGCCACGCCGCCCACCGCGTCCACCACGATGGCGCGCACGTCGCGCGAGAGCGCCCCGCCGAAGAGCTTGCGGTCGAGGTGGTCGACGAGCGCCGCCGGGTCGGCGGCCAGCGCCTGTTCCTCGGCGAAGTCGAGCACGATCTGGTGCTCGGCCGAGCCGTAGCCCCGGTACACCAGGGTGCGGAACACGTTGGCCGTGCGGATGACGGCCGTCTCGCTGGCGATCTGCAGTTCCGGCGAGGCGAGCCCGGCCTCGGCCACGGCGCCCGGCTGCCCGTAGTCGGGCGAGAAGAAGTTGAAGACGCTCGGCGAGCGGAACGGCGCCTGTGCCGTGTCGCTCTGCAGGCTCCAGACGCGGAACTTGCCCGACGTGGCGCGGCCGTTGAAGGCCCGGAGGACCGCGACGAAGCGAATCATCGGCTCCTTCACGTGCCCCGCGTAGGCCGACCGCGCGTGCGCCGCGTCGCGCGCCTCGGGATCGAGCAGGATGGCGCGCACCACGGCGAGCAGGTCGCCGCGCACGCCCTGCCCGTTGTCGTCGAAGGCCGCCGCCACGCGTGCCACGTAGGCCGGGCTGGGGTTGCTGGTCACCAGCCGCTGGATCAACTGCCGCCCGATGTACGGCCCGACGTTCGGATGGCGGAACACGTTGTCGATCGCCACGGCGAGATCGCCCACGGGGTCGGCCACCGTGGCGGCGGGAATCACCGCGCCGTCGAGCAGCACCTTCTCCGAGGTCGAGTGGTAGCGCCCGATGGCGATCATCGGGTTGCGCCAGTCGGCCGGGGCCCAGAAGTTCGTCTTCGGGTCGGGCTGGTTGAACGTCCAGCCGGTGAACACCTTCGCGAAGCCGAGCACCTCGTCCTGGCCGTAGGTGGGCACCGGGACGCCCTCGGCGTCGCGGACGACGGTGCCGTCGGGGTTCAGCCGCGCCGTGCCGATCGAGAACAGCTGCAGCAGTTCCCGGGCGAAGTTCTCGTTCGGGTTGCGGCCCGTGCGCGGGTCCTCCTTCTGGTTGCGCAGATGGTCGAGGTACTCGCCCATCGCCGGGCTCGTGGACACCTCCTGCAGCAGCGTGCGGAAGTTGCCGAACGCGTGGCGCATCAGCAGGTCCATGTAGGCGGCCACGGCGTGGTTCGCTCCCGAGAGCCCGCCGACGCTGCTCACCACCAGGACCTCGAGCAGCGCGTTGGCGACGCGCTGCCGCAACTGGTCCGGGCCGGTGGTGGCCGCCTGGAACCACGCCTCCTGCAGCTGGTTCTGGCTGATGGTCTCGCCGGCGCCGGCCGCCGTGTCGAGGTAGCCGAGGAAGCCGCTCTGCGGCGCCCCCACCTGCTCCGCGATCCACGCCTCGAACCCGATCTGGCGGACCCGCGCGAGCTCGCCGGCCGTGGGCCCGAACGACGCCTGCTCGAGGAACCGCACCGCATCGTCGGCCGAGGCGGGTGGCACGCTCGACGGGTCGTTGTCGGCGATGACGATGGCCGCGCTCGCCTGGCCGAGGTCGTAGGCGGCGCCGGCCGCGAGCGTCACGACCACCGTCTCGAGCGGCTCGATCGCCTCGTCGTCGTTGGGCGTGACGACGACCAGGGCGGTGGTCGCCGCGGGCTGGAAGACCACCGCCGGCGGCGGCGCGCCGTAGTCGGCCGCGCTGGCGGTGCCGCCGAACAGCAGGGGCACCACCAGCGTGCCGGCGCCTGAGCTGCGCGTCACGGTGAACACGGCGCGGTCGATGCCCGACTCCGCCGCCTCGAAGTCGGTGACGGCAATCGACACCGACGGCCGGGACCCGCCGTCGCCCGGCAGCGAGCCCGACTCGCCGATGGCGGTGCCCAGGGCGCTGGTGCCCGCGGCCCACGGCACGCCCCCGCCGTTCGAGTACATCGCGCGCTCGACGATGAAGGACGCCGGTGAGGCGCCGCCGCCGCGGACGACGGTGGCGAAGCGCCGGTGGCGGCCGCCGCTGAACTCGCCCGCGAAGTGCGCGGCGACGTCCACGGTGAAGCGGCTGCGGCCGGCCACGTCGAAGGCCTGGCTGGCGACGCCCCCGTCCTCGAAGTACAGCGTGACGGTGGCGATGGCGGCCGCCGCGGCGGTGTTGGCCACCAGCACGTAGGTCTGCGCCGCCTCGGGGCCGCCCACTTCGCCCTCCGCGAGCGCCCAGTTCGCCGCGGCCGCGGTGGCGCCGGCGGCGTTGTGCGCCTCGGCCCACGCGCCGCCCGGCCACCACATGGCGCGCTCGACGACGACCGGCACGTCGTTGGTGGCGGTGATCGTGGTGGACACCGGCGTGTCCGCCAGGCGCGGGTGCACGTGGTCCACCCAGATCGTGTCGCGGCTGCGCGCGGCCACGCGGCGGGTGTGCGTCACCGTGGTGCCGTCGGGCAGGAGGAACTCCGCCGCGATCTCGGCGTCCTGCGTTCCGGGGTTCGCCACCAGGACGAACAGGTCGAAGAAGGGCCCCGTGGCGCCCTCGGCCAGCAGCCACTGCGTGGCGGGCGCCGTGACGCCCGCGCTCGCGTGGCCGGCGCCGAAGTGCTGGCCGCGCGCGTCGAGGTACATCGCGCGCTCCACGACGATGGGCACGTCGCTCGTGATCGAGGCCGAGACGTCGGTGGCCGCGAGCGCCGCGTCCTCGCGGTTCACGAGGATGTTGAAGCGGCTGCGCGGCGCGACCGCGTACGTGCGTTCCAGCGGCTGGCCGCTGGGCAGCAGGTAGGTGACGGTGACGGCGGCCGTCGTCGCGCCAGGGTTCTGCAGGAGGTAGTAGAGCGTGAACCCCGAGTGCGTGGCGCCCTCGGCGAGGAACCACGACTGCGACGGCGCCGCGACGCCCGTCTCCGCGTGGCTGCCGTAGTGCGTCGCGTCCCACGACATCGTGCGGTCCACGACGACGACGGTGTCGGCCTCGAGCACGGTGGAGATGGCCGTGGCCTGCAGCCCGGGCAGCGTCTCCGGGTCGACGGTGACGCGCGCCAGGGGCGCGAGCACCAGGACGTGGGGCACGATGGCGCCCTCGGAGGTGAGGAAGCGCATCAGCACGCGGGCGCTGGTGGTCGGGTGCGTGTTGAAGAGGGCGAAGCGGAGGTCGAAGAGCGGCCCGGTGGCGCCCTCGGCGAACGAGCGCGACCAGGTGCCGCGCGGGTGGGTGCCGGAGGCGAGTTCCTCGAGGTTCGACCGCCCGTCGCCATCGGGATCCCCCGCCGCCCCATCGTCGCCGACGGCCGAGAGCGGGTCGAGGCCGAACTGCACCTCCCAGGCATTGGGGAGGCCGTCGCCGTCGGCGTCGCCCGACTGCGCGCCGGCGCGGGCCGGCGCGACGACGAGGGCCACCGCCAGGAGGGTGGCGAGGCGCAGGGCGGGGGCGGCAAGGCGGCGCATGACGAAGCTCCTGTCGCGCGATGGCGCCTGCGCGGCGGGCGGGGCGTCCGGTCCTGCGCCACCCGCGCGCAGTTGGCTGCGCTGTCAACCCAAGCGGGGTCCGATCGCTAATCAATTGCCGTGCCGGACGCGATGGTCCGGTTTCCGGCCGATCTCGTGAGGGGCCGGGTCGACGAGCGCCGTCAGGGATGTAAGGGCTACCGCAACCGTGTCGGGGTTGCGCGGGCGGGGCACCCACGGGGAGGGCGCAGGAGCGCCCTCGCGGTGGCCGGGTGGTGGAGGACGGTCAGCGGACGGCGAGGGGGTGCCGCCAGCGCAGGCCGGAAAAGCGTGCGAAGTCGCTGTCGGTCGTCACGAGTTCGCAGCCGTGCTCGATGGCGAGCGCCGCGACGTAGGCGTCGGACACGAGCGGCCCCCGGATGTCGCGACACAGCCCGGCGAAGATCTCCCAGTGCCGGCGACCGGGCGTGACGAGGGACGCGCGAGGCCACTCCACCAGGCGCTCGCAGAAGGCCAGGGCGATGTCCATGGGCGTGGCCGGGTCGAAGATGTGGGGGTTGGTGACGATGCGCAGGAACCCGGCCAGCACGACGTCCGACAGGGCAAACGGCTCGTCGGCGGCCGTCAGCGCGCGCAGCCAGGCCGCGTAGCGCTCGTGCTCTGGCGCGTCCTCGCGGTGCGCGTAGACGAGCACGTTCACGTCGGGCAGTCGCATCGGCTACCGGCCTGGCGCGAATCGATCGAGGTCGTCGGCCTCGATCAGCGCGGACGTCTTGTCGAGGTTGTGCCGGGAGAAGCGCCCGCCGGCCCCGAAGGTGACCAGATCGAAGGAAGGCGACGGCGCGGGCGTCCGCGGCGTCCGCACGAACAGCCGTACGGCCTGCTCGACGAGCTTGCTGACGGAGGTGCCCTGTTGGGCCGCGCGACGCCTCAGTTGGGCCATCAGGCGTTCGTCCATGGTGATCGTCGTGCGCATGATGCATGATCATACCATTGGTGCATCACTGCATCACATGGCGAGTCCGCGGCGGACCAACCGGCCCGCCGGCACACGCCACCTTCGGCCGTGCGTGTCGCGCGCCTGCGTCGAACGGCCGTCGCGCGGCCTTGCGGCGAACGCCTGCGACCGTCACTCGCGAACGGGTGGCTCGCAAATCGCATCGGCGTCGATCCGGCCGGTCGCGAGCGGCAACTCGCGCCCCCCGTGCCTGCCGATCACCTCGAGCAGGGCCTCGCGGATCGGCGAGCGCGCGTCGACCAGGTAGATGTCGTGCCGCCGGCAGTCGTCGGTGGGGACGCCGAGCCGTTGCTTGATCCGCGTGGCGAGTCGAGGCCCTTGCAGGTACGGCACGAGGCGGACGTCGAACGCGCGCCCGCGCGCCCAGTCGAGCAGCACGGCGCAGAGCGCGTCCCACGATCGCGTCCCGGGCACGGCCAGGTCGACGGCGGGATCGAGCAGCGCGAGCCGGCAGTGCGCGACGACGAGGTCGGCCCGCGTGGAGCGGAGGTGGTCGGCGGTCAGCGGTTCGTAGGCGAAGCGGGGCGTGTTGAGTCCCCAGGCGTCCTCGGCGCGCCACCGGCTGTAGTACGGCAGCGCGCCGGCTTCCGTCACGAGCATGCGGCCGGGCGTGGCCGCGAGATCGCGTGCGAGGGCCGGCGTCACCGCCGCGCGCGACTCGAGCAGCGTCAGGACCGTGTCCACCGCCGTGCGGGCCGACGCGAGGGCGACCAGGGCGACGAACGCGAGGGCGACGCCGCGATGCCTGTGTCCCAGCAGCCAGGCGGCGCCGAAGAACATCGGGGCGAGCAGGCGGTTGCCGACGTTCTGCTCGAGGTGCAGGCACGCGAAGGCGAGCGACGGCACGACGGTGATGGCGAGCATCAGTGGCGTGACTCGGCGGTCGCGGGCCGCTGCCAGGGCGAGGAGCGACGGCACAGCGACCGCGGCGATCGCCGGCAGGGAGGCGCTGACGAAGGGACCGAGGTCGCGGAGGCCGGAGGCCTTGACGACGAGCGGCAGCGGCAGCCAGGCCTCGAAGTAGAGCGCGCGCATCGCCGCGTACGCGGCGCCAGGCAGCAGCAGGAAGAGCAGCGCTTCGCCGACGACGACGCGGCGGCGCGGCGCGGGCGCCTGGGCCGCGACCAGGACGCACGGCCCGAGCGCCCACACGGCGCCGTCGGGGCGAATCAGGCACAGCACGAGCGACGCGAGGAAGCACGCGCGGGCTGCGCCTGCGGCGGCGAACGCCACGACGAGCACGAACGCCGCGCTGAAGGCGAGCGTGCCGAAGCCGGCGAGGGCGGACCACGCGAAGGGGGTGGTGGCGAGCGCGGCGACCGCGAGCAGGCGGCCACCGCGGCCGGCGAGACGCGCCCCGATCCACCACGCCGCCGCTGCCGAGATCAGCAGGGCGGCGAGGTAGGGCGAGCTGCCGAGCGCGACCAGCGCCGCGATCGCGACCATCCAGAGCGTGTCGGTGGCGCCGTCGATCGGGACGTCGGCGCCGCCCCACGTGACGAGGCCCCGCTCGGCCAGGGCGCGCGCGTAGTCGAACAGGATCAGGGCGTCCTCGGCCGGGTGCAGAGCGGTCGAGGCGGCGACCGCGACGGCGCCAAGGAGCGCGGCCCCGACCAGGCCGCCACGCGCCCACCACCGACGCACGGCTGGCGCGACGGGCGGGGCGTCTGGGGCCGTCGGCGGAGGCATCGCCGCTTCAGCATACCCACGATGGGCGTGGCGAGCGGCCCGGCCGCCAGGGCACGCCGGCCTCGCAGGGCGGCCCGGTCGACCTGCTCCCCGTCCTCGCGTCTCGCAAGGGCCGCGGCAATACCGCGAACGTTCGCCTGGGGCAGCCGTCGAGTCGACGTCTATTCGTCGCGGACCCTACGACCGGGACCGCCACCGCACCGCGAGGCCGAGCACGCCGGCGCCGAGCAGGAGAAGCGACCCCGGCTCCGGCAACTGCGGCCCAGGGTTGGTGCGCTGGATCGTCCAACTCGCCGTGCGTTCGATGGACTGGTACATCGTGGGGGAGTTGGTGCCAACCGCGAACGCGAAGAGGTCGGTGCGAAGGTCGGACGTGACGAAGGGCGTGAACGTGTTGGTCGCGGAAGGGGCCCCGGTGAATCCCGGGGCGAACCCGAGCCTGACATAGCTGGAACTCCCGGCCAGGAAGAAGTGAATGCTGTCGCCGACGGAGGCGGCGACCTCCCAGGCCTCCGACGCGAGAGAAAAGGTGTCCGAACCGACGGTCAGTGAACCCGCGACCGTGAAGGTGTCGGTATCGAGGCTGGTGGAACTCCGGGTCGCGGCAGCATCGAACGTCACCTGCAACGAGAACGACTTACCGGAATAGCCGAAGGGGTCGGGGTTGACCTGCTGGAGGGTGCCGACGTAGGTCAGGGTGATGGTGTCCGCATGCGCGACCGCAGGCACCGCCAGGGCCTGGGCCAGAGTCAGGGTCAGGGTCAAGGCCGGTGCCAGATGCTGTTTCCGGATCATGTGCGTCCTCGGGTTCCCAAGGGGAACGATTGGCGGCGCGGGTCGGCCGGCCGCGGAGACGGATGCAGGCCGCAGGACTGCGGGGAAGGCACGCCCGAGGCGTGCGGCTCGCGCTCGGTCAGTCCACCTTCACCTGCCGGAAGCGGATGTACAGCTCGTCGTAGTAGATGAAGTTCGTGCCGTCGGACTCCACCTTGAGCCGCGTGGAGTAGCCGCCCGAGGCATGGGCGAAACGGCCCGTGCCGCCCACGACCGTGCCCTCGGCACCGCCGACCAGCACGACCACGCCCGCCTTGGGCGGAATGAGGCCGGCGTCGGCGAACGCGCCCCCGGGGTGTCCGCCGTCCTGGCTCAGCGTGTAGAGTTGGCCGCCCTCGAGGTCGTAGAGGATGAACTCCTTGAAGGCCAGCGTGGCGCCCGCCTGCACGAACTCCCTGCCCCACGCGTAGATCGTCCCGAGGCGACGGGACTTCTTCACGTCGAACACCTCGAGCTGCACGGTCGGCACGCAGTCGATGCCGATCTGTGGACACCAGGCGGTGAACACGTCGGGCAACGGCCCGCTGTAGGCGTTGGGCGCCGAGAACCCCTCGGCGACGATGATGGACCCGTTGTCGGACTGGGCCTGGGCGCGGCCGGCGCCGACGAGCAGCGCCACGACCGACAGCGAGACGAGGAGAACCCTGCGCATGCGCCGCTCCTTTGGGATGGACGCGCCCCGAACGCCGTCGCGCGCAGGGTCGCGGATCCCGTTCGCCGGGCTCGCGCCCGGGCAGTGTGTCGAGTGTCGGCAGCGTGCCACGCGCGTCGCAGGCGCGTCTCCCGCGAAACTACGGGATTTGCCTCGGTGAAACTACCGAATCGACCGCGGACGTGAAGCGTGCCGCCGGGCCAGCCGCCAGCGGGCCGCCCGCGCGCCGGCGAACGACGTGCGGCGACACGGCGCCCCTGCTACCCTGTGCCGCATGATCGACGTCCTTCGCGACCTCGTGTCTCACAAGGGCCACGCCAACGCCGCGATGCTGGCGGCCGTGGCGGCATGTCCCGCGGCCGTGGCCGATGCCGACGTGTCGGCGCTGCTGCACCATGTGCTGCTCGCGAACCGGTTCTGGCTGCTGGCGATCGTCGGCGCGCCGTTCGACCGCGAGGCCGAGTCGCGCCCAGCGGCGTCGTTCGACGTGCTGGTGCAACGCTACGCCGAGACGCAGGCGGCGGAAGAGGCGTGGCTCGCGGCCGCGACCGTGGCGGATCTCGCGCGGCGGCTCTCGCACCCGCTGGTGCCGGGCGGCGGCTGCGCGGTGTCGGACGCGTTCCTCCAGGTGTGCCTGCACTCCCACGGCCACCGCGCGCAGTGCGCGACGCTCCTGCGAGGCTGCGGCGGCGCCCCGCCGCCGATGGACTACGTCCTCTGGGCGGGGGAGCGGCCGCAGGCCGTGTGGCCGGCGGGGGCCTGACCTCTGGATCACGCGCAGCGATCGTTCGAGCGCGGCGGCCGTGGAGTCGATGGCGGTTCGCGGACCCTACCAGCGGTGTCGTCGCCGCACCGCGAGGCCGAGCACGCCGGCGCCGAGCAGGAAGAGCGAGGCCGGCTCAGGCACCGAAATGGTGAAGCTGCCGCCGTCGCCGAGACGCCCGCCGAGGTTCCGCATCGTCACGCTGCTGAAGGTCCCCCGCAGTTCGACGGAGCCGTACGCGGAAGGACTCCCCAGTGGAGCGATCGCAGGGTTCAGGCCGAGCGCCGTGCTCGGATTGGCGTCACGAACGGTGGTGCCGACCACGGTGAGCCCGTCGCCGCCTCCGCCGTTCCCGCTTCGGAGGATCAGGTCGCCCGCGGCCGGCGTCCTGCCGGCCCACCCGGGTGCCTTGGTGCCGGGTCGCCCCGGCCGATGTGCAGATGTCGGCAGCGTGCCACGCGCGGCGCAGGCGCGTCGCCCGCGACACTACGGGATTCGTCTCGGTGAGACTACCGAATCGAGGCAGGCTCGGGGCGTGGGCGTCCGGCCTGGCGGTCCGCCGCTCGCGCGCCGGCTACAGGTCGGTGCGGTGCCGCGCCGCGAACCGGACGAGCGCGTGCGTCCCGTTGAGCCCGAGTTTCTGGCAGATGTTGTAGCGGTGGCTCTCGGCCGTCCGGACGCTGACGAACATCCGCGCCGCGATCTCGCGGTTCGAGCAGCCCTCCGCCAGCAACCGCAGCACCTCGCGCTCGGTGCGGGTGAGCGCGTCGATGGATCGCCGCTGGCGCTGGCGCCCCGCGCGATCCGCGAGCAGCGTCCTCGTCAGCCTCGGGCTCACGTACGTGCCGCCGGCCGCCACCGTCCGCACGCAGGTCGTCACCTCGACGGTGGCATCGTCCTTCAGCACGTAGCCGCTGACGCCGATTTCCAGGGCCTCGCGGACGAGATCCTCGTCGTCGTGCATGGTGAGGACGACGATGCGCGTGTCGGGGGCGGAAGCGATCGCGCGCCGCGCCACCTCGAGGCCGTCGAGCCCGGGCATGCGGATGTCGAGCACGGCCACCGCCGGCCGCGTGGCCTCGATGAGCGCGACGGCATCGGGCCCGTCGCCCGCCTCGCCGGCGACCTGCACGCCTGCGTCGAGCTCGAGCGCCTGGCGCAGGCCCTTCCTGAACAGCGCGTGGTCGTCCGCGATGACGACGGTCACTGCCTCCGTCATGGCCGGTCCTCCGCCTCCACGCTCTCGCGCGGGGCCAGTCGATGCCCGTGTGCCACCGGCACGCACAGGCGGACGGCCGTCCCGCGGCCCGGCGCGCTGTCCACGGCGACGTCGGCGGCCAGCGCGCGCGCCCGCTCCCGGATGCTGCCGAGCCCCAGCGAGCCGCGCTCACGCTGGGCCAGATGGCCCGTGTCGAAGCCCTGCCCGTTGTCCTGCACCAGCACGTCGAGGTGCCTGTCGGCGAAAGCCAGGCGCACCACCACCTCGGTGGCGTTCGCGTGCCGCAGGGCGTTGCTGAGCGATTCCTGCACGATGCGGTAGACCTGCAGCTCCGCGTCACCGGGCAGCCGCCGGTCCTCCGGGGCGTCGAGGACGATGGCGACGGCGGTGGACTCCGAGAGCGTCCGGACCATCGCGCGGAGGGCGCGCACCAGCCCCAGTCGCTCCAGCGTGGCGGGATGGAGCGCGGCCGCCAGCGTACGCACCTCGTCGATGGCCTGCGCGGCGGTGTCGCCGATGGAGGCGAGGCAGGCCGGCGCGCGCGCGGGCGCCGTGCCGGCGAGCAGGGCCTGGTTCCTGATCACCAGCAGGTGTTGCCAGAGGCCGTCGTGCACGTCGGCGGCCAGCCGCTTGCGTTCACGATCCTGTGAGGCCAGCAATTCCCGCGCGAACTCCCGCTCCCGTCGCCGCGTCGCCTCCCGAGCGGCCCGCCGGCGCAGCGCCACGAACGCCACCACCGCCAGCGGCGACGCGCCAGCCACCGCCACGAAGGTGCGCGTCTCGTAGAACCGCGGCTTTACCTGTAGCGGCAGCGCCACGCTCGGTCCCACCCGGCCGCCGCTGACCGCGGCCACTTCGAAGGTGTAGACACCGGGCCGCAGCCGCGAGTAGGACATGCTCCGCTGCGCGCCCACGTCGCGCCAGGTGTCGTCGTGCCCCAGCAGGCGCACGCGGAAGCGCACGGTCTCTGGCGACGCGAGGAGGCCCACGCCGTACTCGATGCTGACGTGGCCCTCGCCTGGCGCGACCTCCGCCGCGGCGGGGCGCGCCCTGACCCGCCCGTCGACCACCACGCGCTCGACGACCGGTGCCAGCGGCGTCACGGCGGGAGCGATGCGCGACGGGTCCACGATGGCCACGCCGCGCGACGTGGCGAACCACAGTCGGCCGTCGCGCCCGCGGACGGCGGCGGGCTGCCGCCCGCCGTTGGCCTCGAGCGCGCGCAGCCCGTCGGCGCGGGTGAAACTGCGGGCGGTGACCACGGCGATGCGGCCCGCGGCCACCTCGTCGAGCTCGCGTCGCTCCACCCGGGCGAGGCCCAGGTTGCTGCTCGTCCACAAGCCGCCCGCCCCATCGTCGAGCATCGCGAAGACGCCATTGCTGGCGAGCCCGTGCGCGGTGGTGTAGCGCGTCGCGCGCCCGTCGCGCAGCCGCACGAGCCCCGCGTCAGCCGTGCCCACCCAGATGGTGCCCTGCTCGTCCTCGTGGAACGCCCGTACGTGATCGGAGGCGAGCGCGTCCGCGCCCGGCGGCACCGCGACGCGCGCCCCGTCCACCACCGCCACGCCGTTCGACGTCCCGACCCAGAGGCGGCCGGCCCGGTCCAACATGAGCGCGCGCACCCGCTGGTCGGGCAGGCCATCGTCGCGGGTCACCACCCGTTCGACGGTCGTGCCGCGCACGACGGCGAGCCCCCCGTTGGTGCCGAGCCAGAGCCTCCCGTCGCGGTCGCGAACGATCGCGGAGACGACCCGGTCGGGAAGGGCGGCGGCGACGGGATCGCGCACGCGGTCGTCGGGGCCGATCGTCACGATGCCGTGGTGCAGGACGCCAACGACCACGCCACCGTCGGCATCGGCGTGCAGGGCGCTGATGATGCGGCCCGGCAGGCCGCTGCGCTCGTCCCAGTGCGCCATGCCTGCGGGTGACAGGCGGTGCAGGCCGCCTCGCCACGTGCCGATCCAGGTCCGTCCGGCGGCGTCCTCGGTGACCGGATAGACGTTGTCGTCGACCAGGCCCTCCTCGCGGCCGACCATGGCCACCAGCCGAGGCCGCACGCGGAACAGGCCGTGCCGGACCGATCCGAGCCACAGGCTCTGCTCGCGGTCCACGAGCATCGCGAAGGCGCCTTCGCCGGGTGTCTGGGGGAACAAGTCGACGTGCTCGGTGGCAGCCTCCGCTCCGAGCACGAGGACACCGGACTCCGTGGGCACCCAGTACCTGCCGTCGGGGCCGGTGTGGACGGACCGCAGGACCGGTGCGGCGCGGCGGTCCACGTCCACCGCCACCCAGCCGTCCCCGGCAGCCCTGAAATGGGTCCCCGCACTCGTGGCGAGCCACAGCGCGCCGCGATTGTCCTCGAGCACGGCGGTCACGTCGGCCTTCCGCACGCCAGGCGGATAGGCCCGCGAGACGACGGTCCGGCCATCGAACCGAGTGAGGCCGGACGCCGAGAGCTGCGTGCCCGGCGCCCAGCGTGCCGGCGGGGCGTGGCGTTCCTGCGGGCCGATTGGACGGAAGCGCCCGCCGTCGAACACCGCGGCGCCCGCGGGGGTGAAAAGCACGACGGCCCCGTCGTCTCGGGCCTGGACGTGCCACACCCACGGGTCGGGCACGCCCTCCCGTGCGCCGAACGACTCGAAGGCGCCCGCGCGGTAGCGCACCACCCCACGATCCTCGGTGCCGATCCACAAGGTGCCGTCGGCCGCCTCGAACAGGGCACAGAACCTGTTGGTCGAGAGGCCGGGGGTGGTGGCCTTGTCGAAGACGACGAAGCGGAGGCCGTCGAAGCGGACGAGCCCGTCCAGCGTGGCGGCCCACAGGTAGCCGTCGCGCGTCTGGGCCAGGGCGAGCACCGAGTTCTGCGGCAGGCCGTGGTCGGTGGTCCACTGGTCGACGCGGTACTGCGCGAGGGCCGGTGGCGGTCGCCAGCACGCGGCTGCCATCGCCAGGCCCAGGACCAGGCGCGACCACCGTCGACAGCGCGGCGACGCGGGAGGCATCGGGGTGGCGGGATTCTACCGCGGGCCGGGGGGTGTGATTGCCTCGAACGAGAACGGGCCGGCGAGTTGCCCCGCCGGCCCGTTCTCGTGTCAGTGCGACGCGCGGCGCCCTACCGGAAGCTGAAGAACGCCGTGTGGGTCGAGCCGTCCACCAGCGTCACCGACAACTGGCGGCAGGTGCCGGCCCACGCCTTCTCGGTCTTCCAGACGTAGTTGTACTGGTCCGCCAGCGGATCGTAGGACAGGCCCGAGTTGCCGGGGTTCGCCGTCGGCGAACCGGTCCCAGCCTGTCCCGTCGCGCAATCGACCGACGTCGACACCGGGTAACCCGCCGCGAAGATCGCCAGGCCCTTGTCGCCGCCGAGCGAGAACTTCACCGGCACGGCGCTGCCGGCCTTCCTCGCGTTCCACGCGGGCGGGTTCTTCACCGGCGGGAAGAAGCCGGCCCAGTTGAACCACACCGTCACCGTGGTGGAGGCCGTCGCCGACAAACCGCTCAGGTCGGTGACGCGCACCTTCACCGTGAAGGGCCCCACGCCGTTCGTGCCCCAGAACACGGCGGTCTGGCCCGCGGTCTCGAACGTGCCGTCGTTGTCGAGGTCCCAGGCGTAGGTCACCGGCCCGCCGTCCGGGTCGTAGCCGATGGCCTCAAGCACCGTCGACTGGCCCTCGACGATCGTCACCGCGGGACTGACGTAGGTGACCACGGGCGCGTCGTTGCGCAGGTCGAGTCCCACGACCAATGGGTCGTGGTCGGCCATGCGGTACATGTCGGGCGCGTAGAGGCTGGCGATCTGCCCCGCGCTCTTGAAGTCGGTGTTGTAGTCGAGCACGCTCGGCTCGTCGGCGTTGACGTGGAAGATCCCGAACCCGGTCACCTGGCCGTTGAGCGTCGGCGACACGAAGGCGTGGTCGAGCGAGCCCCACTGGCCGTCGAACACGTAGGAGTAGGAACCGGGGCCGAGCAGCGACGACGCCAGCTCCACGAACGACGCGTTGGTCAGCACCGCGAGCGGGTCCTCCAACTTGTAGGCGTTGAAGTCGCCAACGAGCAGGTAGTCATCGTCGCCCACGCCCGTCGGGTCGGTCGCGAGCCACGCCACCAGTTCCTGCATGGCCGTCACGCGCGTGATGTTGCAGGCCCCTTGGCCGTCGCCCGTGTCGGGGTCCGGGCCCACCGGGGTGACGTTGGCCCCGCAGCCGGCGCCCTTGGACACGAGGTGGTTCACGACCACCGTCACGCGCGCGCCGTTGGCAGCCTCGAACGTCTGTGCCAGCGACGGGCGATTGCGGCCCTGCACGCGGCCGTCCGAGAGTCGGTAGAGCCCGAAGGCCCCCGTGTTGAGCACGCCCGTCCGTCCCACTGGCGTGACCACCGCGGTCTTGTAAAGAATCGCCGACTTGATGGCGTCGGTGCCGAGCGAGTTGAGTTGCCCGGTGGCGGCGTCGGCGTCGATGAACGCCCAGGTGCCAGCAGCGGTGGCCGCGTTCAGTCGGTTCACGAGATCCTGGATTGCGCTGTCGGCGCCGTAGCCGTCGTTCTCCACCTCGATCAGGCCGAGGACGTCGGCGCCGGTGGCGAGCAGCGCGGCCACGGTCTTCGGCCACTGCCGGTCGAACTCGGCCGGCGTGTCCGCACCGCGGCAGTCGGCAGACTCACCGCCGAGACCGAACGTGCAGTTGTCGACGGTGTCGGGCAGCCCGTCGAACGTGTTGAAGTAGTTCAGCACGTTGGCGCTGGCGACCCGCACCGTGCCGCCGACCTCGGGCACGGCCACCGGCCGCGGGTTCGTCGGCTCGAAGAACGCCGCGCCACCGAGCGCATTGCCCGGCCGCACGCGATAGGCGTTGGGGCTCGCGTTGTTGCCGGCCCACGTGTAGTTCAGCACGCCGACGATGCCCGTGGCGGTGTCGCCGCCGCGCAGCGTGTTGCTGGCGCTGAGCGGCTGCCCGCCGCGCGCGAACACGATGGGGTCAGGGTTCTGGGCCTGCGACGCGTCGTCGAGGATGATGCGGTTGAGGTCGTTCGCCGCCTGCTGCGCGATGGCCGGGGCGCCGGGCGGCACCATCTCGGTCGGCTGCACGAGCCGGCCGCCCGCGCTCAGCACCACCTGCCCGAACCGTCCGAGCTGGAAGTGCTCGGTCACGTACATCGTCTGCGGCAGGCGCACGAGCATGCCCTCGAAGCGCTCGAGGTAGTCGTCCGACGGGACCGGGAACGTGACGTCGGTCGGGCCGACGGTGCCGGTGCCGCAGGCGAGGATGTTCGCGCTCGACACGGAGATCTGCGACTGCCCTTGGTTCTCGCCGGCGGTGCCGGTGACCCGCACGATCTGACCGAGGCTCACGCTGTTCGCGTTGCTGCCGTTGAAGACGAAGATGCCGTCGGAGGTCGCCGGATCGCCGTCACCGACCGGATCCTGGATGAAGAAGCCGCGCAGGGCGGGCGAGGGGCCCTCATAGTCGCCGACGACGACGCCCTGAGTGGTGACGACTTGCCCCAAGAGCGGCGTCGCCGGGCCGTTGCCCTGAATGGCCGGGATCGGCGTGTACGGAAGCGTGCAGGGATCGACCGCGGGGACCGTGTCGAAGGTGGCGACGAAGTTCGCCGCCATGTTGTTGGGCGGATCGCTCGCGTCCTGGTCGGCGACGGCAGTTGCGAACACCGTCAACATGCAGCTCTCGCCGGCCGCAAGGTCGTCGGTCGGATCGATGGTGAAAACGGCGGGCCCGCCGGTGACCGTGGCCCCCAGGGCCGGCGACCGAAGTCCACTGGTGTCGCAGTTCAGGGTGAACCACTCGCCCGTCACGTTGACCGCCTCCGAGAAGGTGACGGTGAGGCTCGCGTCCACCGCGACGTTCGTGGCGCCGTTGGCGGGGACTGCTTCGGTCACCGAGGGGGCCGAGTCAGCGGCCGTGCAGTTCGCGGTGTGGCTGCCCAACCCGCCGAAGGTGTCGGTGGCGAGCCCTTCCCACTGCACCGACGGGTCGAAGGCGTCACTTCCGTTGGTGTCCCCCCCGCAGACGGTCGGAAGCCGCCGCAGCGTGTTGTCGGCCGTGCTCGTCAGGCCGCTGCCCCACTCGGTGCCCGGATCGAACCCGACCTGCCCGATGACGTCGATGACGGTCGTCCCCTTGCGCAGGACGACCGCATCGTCGCCGTTGAACCAGCCGGCGCCGTTGGTCTGGTCGGCCTGGGCGAGGATCGCCGCCACTGCTCCGCTGTTCGCGAGCACGAACACGTCGCCGGCGGCGACGGTGCCAGTGAGGTTGATCGTCAGGCCGGCGCTCGCCGATCCGTTGAAGAACATCTGGACGTTGTAGCCGCCGGTCCCCAGGTTGATGGCGGCGCCGGTGCCGTTGTAGATCTCGAGCGCCTTGTTGTTGCTCGAGCCCTCGATGTATTCGGAGAAAAAGAGATCGGTTGGCCCGTCCACCTGCACCGGTACGCTCGCCAGCATCCACCCCAGCAGTGCGGTGAGGGCGATCCGCTGCCCGGTCTTCGTTCGGCTGTGTCGCATTCTGATCCTCGTTGTCCCCAAACCGCACCCGCCCCGAGAGCCGTCGCGGCTCAGGTGGGCGTCAGTGGTGCCGTGCGCGTGGGCCCGCCGATTGTAGTCAAGAAACAGGCCAGTTGGCAGACGCCACCTGGCATCGTCCGGTGAGCGGGGACTAGAAGAATGTCGCGGCGGAGGCAGACAATGAACTGCCCAGGCGTGGTCTTGCCCTGGGACGGCGACGTGCCCGCCGCCGGCCGGGGTCCGCCAGGGCAGGTTCCGCCGCGCGCCGAATCCGCTACTCTCTTCACCCATGCGGCCGCCACCCGACGGCACCTTCACCAGCGCCTGCCCCCGCAACTGCTACAGCACCTGCGGCTTGCGTGTCACGGTCGAGGGCGGGCGCCTCCGACGCCTCGAGGCGCACCCCGCCAACGCCGCCACCCCCGACGGCATCTGCCTGAAGGGCCTCAGCTACCTCGAGCGCGTCTACTCGCCCGACCGCCTGCTGCACCCGATGCGGCGCGACCCGCGCGCCGGCACCTTCCACCGCATCGGCTGGGACGAGGCCCTCGACACGATCGCGGCGCGGCTGCGCGACGCGCGCGAGCGGCACGGGCCGCAGAGCGTCCTCTACTACGCGTCGAGCGGCACCAAGGGCCTGCTCAACGGCGTCGCCAGCCGCTTCTGGTCGCTCTTCGGCGGCTGCACCACCACCTACGGCGACCTCTGCTGGCCCGCCGGCCTCGAGGCCACGCGCCTCACGCTCGGCGAGAACGAGCACAACGTCCCCTGGGACCTCGCCAACGCGCGGCTCGTCGTGCTCTGGGGGAAGAACGCCGCAGAGACCAACATCCACCAGATGGCGTTCGTCGATCGCGCGCTCGCCGCCGGCGGGCAGCTCGTCGTGATCGACCCGCGCCGCACCGAGACCGCCGAACGCGCCGCGCTGCACGTGCAGCCGCGCCCGGGCACCGACGCCGCCGTCGCGCTCGCGGTCGCGCACGTCCTGTTCGCCCGCGGCTGGATCGACCGTGCGTTCGTGGACGCGCACGTGCTCGGCGCCGACGACTACGAGCGGCACGTGCGCGAGTGCACGCCGGCGTGGGCCTCGGCCGTCGCCGACGTGCCGGCCGCGCAGATCGAGCGCCTCGCCGAGCTCGTCGGCATCGTCGCCCCGATGACCGTCTGCGCCGGCTTCGGCATGCAGCGCTACACCAACAGCGGCCAGACGATGAGGAGCCTCATCGCGCTGGTGGCGCTCACGGGCAACGTCGGGAAGCCGGGCGCCGGCTGGATCTTCGCCAACCTCCGCACGCAGCTGTTCGGCGAGAGGGATCCGATCGCGTTCTATCCGCCCGCGCGCCCCGACCCGAAGGTTCGCGTCAGCATCTCCACGGCGCTGCTCGGCCCGCAGATGCTCGCCACCACCGATCCCCCGCTGAAGGTGGCGTGGGTGGAGCGCGGGAATCCGATCCCGCAGAACCCCGAGACCCCGACCGTCGTGCGCGCCTTCCGCGCGCTCGACTTCCGCATCGTCGTGGACGAGTTCCTCACCGATACGGCGCGCGAGGCCGACATCGTGCTGCCGGCCAAGACGTTCTTCGAGCAGACCGACGTCATCGGCGCCTACTGGCACGACTACCTGCAGCTGCGGCCGCAGGTGATCGCGCCGCCCGGCGAGGTGAAGCCCGAGTCGGAGATCTACCGGCTGCTCGCGGCACGGCTGGGCGTGCCGGCCGGGGAGATCGACGCCGCCATCCCCGCGGCCGATCGCGTGGAGACGTGGCTCGCGGAGCAGCTGGCGGGCGTGGCGGGCGGCGCGGTGACGCTCGACGCGTTGCGCGACGGGCCGGTGCGCGTGCCCGGCATGGGCGAGGTGGCGTTCGCGGACCTGCGGTTCCCGACACCGTCAGGGCGCATCGAGCTGTGGTCGGAGGAGGCGCGCGCCCGGTGGGGCGCGCATCCGCTGCCGAGTTTCGTGGAGCCCGTGGAGTGGCCGGGGCGCGTGGGGGCCGGCAGCGATCGTCCGGAGCGTGCCGACGATGGGCGGTATCGCCTCACGCTGCTCACGCCCAACACGAAGAACCGCATCCACTCGCAGTTCGGCAACCTGCAGACGATGCGGGCGATCGAGCCGCGGCCGGTGCTGGCGATGCACCCGGCCGACGCGGCGGCGCGCGGCGTGACGGGCGGCGGCCGCGTGCGCCTGTTCAACGAGCGCGGGGCGCTGGTGGTGGCCGTGCGGCTCGATCACGGGCTGAAGCCTGGCTGCGTCTCGCTGCACAACGGCTGGTGGCTGAGCGACGGCGGGGCGGTCAACGTGCTGTCGAAGGCGCGCGAGACCGACATGGGCTTCGGCGCGGCCTTCCACGAGAACCTCGTCGAGGTGGAGCCCGCATGAGCGCGGCGCCGCGTCCGCCGTCCTTCGTCAACGACCTGGAGACGTGCGTCGGGTGTCACGCGTGTGCGGTCGCGTGCGCCAACGAGAACGGGTTGGCGCCGGGCACCTCGTGGCGGCAGGTGATCACCCACAACGTCGCGCGCGCGCCCGCGCTGCCGGTGTTCCACCTCTCCATCGCCTGCAACCACTGCCTCGACGCGCCGTGCCTGCGCCACTGCCCGGCGCTGGCGATCTCGCGCGACGCGCGCACCGGGGCCGTGCTGATCGACGAGCGGGCGTGCATCGGCTGCCGCTACTGCAGCTGGGTGTGCCCGTACGACGCGCCGAAGTTCGACGACCACGCCGGCGTGATGCGCAAGTGCACGCTGTGCACGCACCGGCTGGTGGAGGGGCGCGAGCCCGCGTGCGTGAGCCTGTGCCCCGTCGGCGCGCTGGGCATGCGGGGTCTGACCCCAACATTTCGCGAAATGTGGCCTGAATCGACGACTCGCCCGACGAATCTCGGAAATGTCGAGGAAATC
>JADHED010001326.1_pt1 | contig 21880 bp, 21 predicted proteins | sample 8952041 | NCBI WGS metagenome assembly JADHED01 (sample SAMN16124423, study PRJNA663239) | bioreactor sludge metagenome | isolation source: sludge (control) | place: India:Bengaluru | collected 2018-09-08
GAGCAGAGCAATGAGAAGGATACGGAACACATTCTCTCCTGTTGACTGGCTAACGTTGGAATTAAGCGGCCCGCTTTAGCGGGTCCGCTTGAATGACTTGTTAGCTGTATTCTCGTTAGAAGCGACCGTAACGATTCAGCCACTCCTTGTCTTTGATATCAATCCGTGTAGCAATGTCACGGAAAATGGTGATGCTTTCTTTGCGGCCCATTTCTTCCCAAGGATAGGCTGGAATGTTTAATGTGCCTTGAACCCGCGCATAGATGGGATAAGACCCTGTGCGCTCACCTGTGGTAATGGACACGGGAATCCTCACCTCAGTGCCTGGGAGCAGTTTTTCGGATGCTTGAATCCGCTGCGGGGAGCGACAGGTAAGACCTTCACCAAATCGAAGCGTGACCGAAATATCTTCAAGTGCATAAATATCAGACTGAATACCCTTGATGCCGATGGATTGCACAACGACATCAATTTCCATATCGCGGTTTTGGTAAACCGCAACATGAGGAACTTCAAAAAACGCTTGAGGCTTCGTGAATTGCTCAACCAAATCAAGGCAGCAATTGACGGCAGGGCCAACGTGCCTCAACTCGTGATATGAAACGAAAGTATCTTGGCCGCCTCTGGTTCCGCCCCATTCGTGCTTGTTCCATGGATCATTGATGATGAAACCATTTTCGTTGTATCCAACGATAATTACGCCGTGCCCAGTATGATCAAGACGCTGAGCCATTTCTTCTGGCATCGGATACATGGTGGTATCGAAATGGACGCGAATGAACAAAGGAGCTTGTGAATTTACAAGTAGCGCCTTGAAGTAGGTGAAATCCACCTCCGCCATGGAGTCTCGATTGCCGCTAATAAAGTCAACTCCGTCAGTGCCAACCGGAAACTTGGGCAAAACATGTCGACCTGGGTAGTAGATCGCAGGGATGTAATTGCGCCGTGCCATGTGACGCACAAGATCCTCAGACAATGACTCGTGATTTTGGAACTTCCAGTTGTCCAAGCCAGTAGTGAAAGCGACATCGGCTTGATTTGGAATGGGGTCACCATGAAATGCGCAAATCATTTGTACGCAGGCGGCCCCGGAGTAATGCATCTTTTCTTGAACGAAATGGGGGCAATCAATCTTGAAACTGCTTGGCAAGTTATCAAGGAATTCGGCTTCTTCCTTCGATAATTGCGGAAGCATTGAACGTAGCTTCGACAAGCCGTTCAGGTCGCGTGTACCAATCGGTGTTTTGTTGCGAATCATCTCCGTCTCCTTGTTGCGGTGGTCGAGGGGGGGTACAGCTAACGCATGAATTAAGCCGTGCCGCGAAGCGGCATCGGCTTGAATGATTTGTTAGCCCTTAGCCTGCAAATCTTCAGCAACCGGCTCCATGGGTGCAGGCAGCACATCCTGATTCTGCTGTTCGGGAGGTGGTGCTGGTTGCCCGGCCATTTGTGGTCTCTGAGGCATCTGACCAACTATTACTTGCTGCTGCGCCTGCAAGATAAATGCGGCACCATTGTGGTTTTGAATAATCTTGAATGCGGGAGTGCTTGATAAGGTGTGGAAATAGATGTGATGAATGGAGAGGACGATGTCCTGCAATCTTTGGTCCGACTCTAGTGCCTTGATGTTGAGTCCGATCTCTGTGCATTTGCTCATCGAAAGATGGCGGTTATGTGCGAAGTTTACGGAATGATCTCCAAGCTCACGAAGGACGGTGTCAATCTTGTCTTGTGCGTCTTCTGCATCCGCAAACATATTTCGGCGGAGCCAGTCCGCGACGAGAGAGTTAGACCAATCAATCGCTTTCTTACATTCGCCGATAAAGGCTGGCGGATACTTTGCGATTATGGGTTGCCACACAGGTATCGTTCGCGGGTCTTCCACTATCTCGCGATAAGCCCGCTCAAATTCTTCTAACACCCCATGCGCAGGAATATTTCCGAATTGTGGATCGACTGGGCCAAGAGAGGAGTGCTTGCCCATCCATATTTCTTTACAGGAGCAGGCGATCATTGTTCCAGCGGACATAGCCATTTGTGGAACAAAGCAGCGAATGTCTCCGTTAAATTTTCCCCACAAGTAATCAACGATTGATTCCGTTGCTGCAGTATCGCCGCCCGGCGTGTGCAAGATGAGGTCTAAGCCTCTAGTTGTATCTAAGCCATTGATCGCGGTCATCAGACCATTCTTATCTGTGTCGTTGACGGCACACAGCCCCCCTAGCTCTGGCTTTTGCAGCCACCCGCTGTAATAGCAAATGACGTTGCGTTTGGTGTAGTTCGCGAGCTTCTTTGTGTACTTGCGCCTAAGAACGTCATAGCTACTACCAAGCTGGCCGAGCTCCCGTACCAGTTGAGACCAATCAGACACTTAGGCTCTCCTTTGCGATGACTTTGGCTTCACCGTCGAGGACAATTATGGTCTCAACCGCATAGGTGGCTGGGCCACTCTGCACGTCCTTGACTAGATCAAGGACATGCAGAGCGCCTTTTACAGATTGATCGTCTAAGCAAAACATGGCCAGCTTTTCTTCGACGTCCTTCATGGTTCCTCCTGAGGGCTAACTAGAATTAGACGACGGCGATCTTAGCGGGAGGTGTCGTAAAGTGCAATACGTTTCGTAACACTCCCAGCAAAAACCCATCGTGCCAGCTTTTAGCCAAACCTAAAAAACTGCGGATGAAAAGCGATCGGAAGGTGCCTGCCTTGGCGCTGCCGCAGCGGCCGCCTGGGCTGCTGGGGGCGCCTGCACCGGCATCTACCCACCCGGGATCACGCCCGCAGCAGGCCGCGCTGTTCGATGAAGGCGACCACCTCGTCCAGGCCCTGCAATGTCTTCAGGTTGGTCATGACGAAGGGCTTGAGGCCCTGGGGTGTGGTGCGCTGCTTCACGGTGTCGCTGTGCATCACCGCCAGGTCGGCGCCCACATGGGGGGCCAGGTCGGTCTTGTTGATGACGAACAGGTCGCTCTTGGTGATGCCGGGGCCGCCCTTGCGCGGGATTTTTTCGCCGGCGGCCACGTCAATCACATAGATCGTCAGGTCCGACAGTTCGGGACTGAAGGTGGCGGCCAGGTTGTCGCCGCCGGATTCGATGAAGACGATGTCGGCGTTGGGGAACTGGCCCAGCATGCGGTCTATGGCTTCCAGGTTGATGGAGGCGTCTTCGCGGATGGCGGTGTGCGGGCAGCCGCCGGTCTCCACACCCAGGATGCGTTCGGGCGGCAGGGCGCCGCTGACGGTCAGCAGGCGCTGGTCTTCCTTGGTGTAGATGTCGTTGGTGATGGCGACCAGATCCCACGTATCGCGCATGGCCTTGCACAGCATTTCCAGCAGGGTGGTCTTGCCCGAGCCTACGGGCCCGCCTATGCCGACGCGCAGCGGCGGCAGCTTCTTGGTGCGGTGGGGGATGTGGTGCAGGGCAGTGGTCATGAGCGGAACAGGCGGGAGTATTGATGTTCATGCCGGGCCGACAGAATGGCCAGCATGGGCGAAAACGCCTGGCGCCCGGCATCGGGCAGGGCCAGGGCGTGGGCGGTGGCGTGGGGGATTTCTTCGGTCAGCCGCGCCAGGATGCGCTGGCCGGCGCTCTGGCCCAGGGGCACGGCCTTGATGGCGGCCTGCACCATGTTCTCGGCCCAGCCAAAGGCGTAGGCCAGCAGGGCGTGCTGCGCGCTGGCGCCGCTCAGGTGCGCGGCCAGGGCAAATGCCAGGGGGTAGCTGGCGTCTTGCGCGGCCAGCCAGTGCACGCGGTCGAGGGCGGCGGCGTCGGCGGCGTGGCGGTTCTTCAGCCACTGCACCAGGGATCGGCCCATTTGCTCGGTCTGCAGGCGCAGCTCGCTGCTCTCGCGCGTCATGCGTACCCAGTCGTTCAGGGCGGCCAGGCGCGGCCTGTCGTCCTCTGCCCAGGCGGGCAGGGCATGGGCCACGGCGGCCATGTCGCCGCGTGACTGGCTCAGGTGCAGCTGCTGCACCAGCCAGTCGGATGCTCCTGATTCTGTAGCTATCAGCGCTGTATGGACGGCCGCTTCAAGCCCTTCTGAGTATGAAAACCCGCCAATCGGCAGGGCTGGCGAGGCCAGCCACATCAGTTGCAGCAGGCTGTGCGGGCCGAGGGCGGGCGGGGCGCTCATGGGTTGCAGCCGCTTCAGTGCGCGTGGCCATGGTCATGGCCGTGCCCGTGGCCGTGGCCGTGGTGGCTGTGGCCATCGTGGGTCACATGGCCGCCATAGGCGCCGCCTTCGGGCTCGAAGGGCAGGGTGGCCTCGGTCACCGTCATGTGCATGCTGCGCAGCATGTCGGCCAGCACATGGTCGGGCTCGATCAACAGGTGGTCGGGCTGCAGCTCGATGGGCACATGGCGGTTGCCCAGGTGGTAGGCGGCGCGCATCAGGTCAAAGGCCGTGCCATGGGTGGCGCAGGCGGTGATCTTCAGCACGCGCTGGGGCGCGGCAATGGCGCGGATCAGCGATCCGTCCTCGGCCACCAGCACGTCGCCGCCGCGCACGGCCTGGCCGCGCGGCAGAAAGACGGCCAGCTGGCGCCCCTGGCTGTCGGTGGCGGCAAAGCGGGATTTTTGGCGCACGTCCCAGTCCAGCTCCACGCTGGCGGCGCGTTGGAGTAGCACCGGGGACAGGCCCTGGCCCTGGGGTAGTAGTTTGTTGGCGGTCAGCATGGTGGTCGGGCGTCAGAATGGGTTGGGGTGGCCGTTGGTTGCGGCGCAATGTGGCGGCTCAATTCTTTGGCGTAATTGGCCTGGTTGTTGCTTGTCTTGGGCTTCTGGAATTTTCTGGCAGAAATGGCATGACCCACTCTTCAAACGCTTTCATGGAATCGACGATGCCGGCTTCTTTGCACCACACCGGTGCCGGCTGGCAGCCCTGCGGCGCGGCCCATGTGGCCGTGTATGGCACGCTGCGCGCGGGCGGCATCAATGACATTGCCAGGCTGCAGCCCGGCATTGCCTGCCTGGGCAAGACCGAGCTGACCGGCACCCTGCACGACCTGGGCTGGTACCCCGGCCTGACGCTGCAGGGCACGCAGGCGGTGCTGGCCGAGGTCTATCCGATGGATGCCGCGCTGGAGCAGGCCATGGACCGCATCGAAGGCCTGTGGCCCGAGGACGTGGGCGAATACGCCAAGCGCACGCTGACCCTGCCGGTGATGCTGGCGGGCGGCGGCCAGCGGCTGGTGACGCTGCTGGTCTATGAGGCCCGGCCCGCCACCGTGCGCCACGCGCCGGTGCTGGCCGTCAGCGATTGGCTGGCCTGGCATGACGGCAAGGGTGTTCAGCATCCGGCCACGGCGTTTGCGCTCAACACCGTTCAGAACAGAAAGTAGCGCTGCGCCATGGGCAGGCTGGTGGCGGGCTCGCAGGTCAGCAGCTGGCCGTTGGCGCGCACGGCGTAGGTTTGCGCATCCACCTCCATGCGCGGCGCCAGGTCGTTGTGCACCATATGGCGCTTCTGCACGCCGCGAATGCCTTTGACGGCCGACAGCGTCTTGGCCAGGCCAAAGCGCTGGCCAATGCCGGCGGCCAGGCCCGCCTGCGACACAAAGGTGAGCGAGCTGTGGGCCAGCGCCCCGCCAAAGCTGGCGAACATGGGGCGGTAGTGCACGGGCTGGGGCGTGGGGATGGAGGCATTCGGGTCGCCCATGGCCGCCATGGCAATGCTGCCGCCCTTCAGGATGCAAGACGGCTTGACGCCGAAGAAGGCCGGCTTCCAGATCACGATGTCGGCCCACTTGCCTACCTCCAGGCTGCCTACCTCGTGGCTGATGCCGTGGGCAATCGCGGGGTTGATGGTGTACTTGGCGATGTAGCGCTTGGCGCGGAAGTTGTCATTGCGTGCGCCATCTCCTGAAAGCGCGCCGCGCTGCAGCTTCATCTTGTGCGCCGTCTGCCAGGTGCGCAGGATGACCTCGCCCACGCGGCCCATGGCCTGGCTGTCGGAGCTGAACATGCTGATGGCGCCGATGTCGTGCAGGATGTCCTCGGCCGCGATGGTCTCCTTGCGGATGCGGCTTTCGGCAAAGGCCAGGTCTTCGGCAATGCCGGCGTCCAGGTGGTGGCAGACCATGAGCATGTCCACATGCTCGTCCAGCGTGTTGATGGTGTAGGGGCGCGTGGGGTTGGTGGAGCTGGGCAGCACATGGGCCTCGCCCACCACTTTCAGAATGTCGGGCGCGTGGCCGCCGCCCGCGCCTTCGGTGTGAAAGGTGTGGATGGTGCGGCCCTTGAAGGCGGCCACGGTGTCTTCGACAAAGCCGCTTTCGTTCAGCGTGTCGGTGTGGATGGCGACCTGGGTGTCGGTGTCCTCGGCCACGTCCAGGCAGTTGCTGATGGCCGCCGGCGTGCTGCCCCAGTCCTCGTGGAGTTTGAGGCCAATGGCGCCGGCGTTGATCTGCTCGTGCAGCGCCGCGGGCAGGCTGGCGTTGCCCTTGCCCAGAAACCCCAGGTTCATGGGAAAGGCGTCGGCCGCCTGCAGCATGCGCTGGATATGCCAGGGGCCGGGCGTGCAGGTGGTGGCAAATGTGCCGGTGGCCGGGCCCGTGCCGCCGCCGATCATGGTGGTCACGCCGCTGGTCAACGCCTCTTCGATCTGCTGCGGGCAGATGAAGTGGATGTGCGTGTCTATGCCGCCGGCGGTGACGATCAGCCCCTCGCAGCTGATCACCTCGGTGCCGGGGCCGATGATGATGTCCACGCCCGGCTGCGTGTCGGGGTTGCCGGCCTTGCCGATGGCGGCGATGCGCCCACCCGTGAGGCCTATGTCGGCCTTGACGATGCCCCAGTGGTCCAGGATCAGGGCGTTGGTCAGCACGGTATCGACTGCGCCTTGCGCGCGCGTGCGCTGGCTTTGCGCCATGCCGTCGCGTATGGTCTTGCCGCCGCCAAACTTCACCTCCTCGCCGTAGCCGCCTGCCGCCAGGGTGAAGTCTTTTTCGACCTCGATGATGAGTTCGGTATCGGCCAGGCGCAGGCGGTCACCCACGGTGGGGCCAAAGGTTTCGGCGTAGGCGCGTTTGTCCATCGTTGCCATATCAAAGCGCTCCCTGCACCAGGCCGCGAAAGCCGTAGATTTTTCTGTCGCCGTCGATGTCCACCAGTTCCACCGTGCGCTGCTGCCCCGGCTCGAAGCGCACGGCCATGCCGCTGGCGATGTTCAGCCGCATGCCGCGCGCGGCGGCGCGGTCAAACTGCAGGCCGGCATTGGTCTCGGCAAAGTGGTAGTGCGATCCGACCTGGATGGGGCGGTCGCTGGCGTTCTTGACCAGCAGCGTGTGCGTGCGCCGGCCGGGGTTGAGGGGGTGTTCGCCCTCGTCGATGAGCAGTTCTCCGGGGATCATGGGGGCGTGCCTCGCATTCAGGCCATGCGCGTGAGCATGAAAGTGCCCAGCGTCGCCGTGGCGCCGCCCGCCAGCCTGGCGAGCCACTGGTGGCGCTGCAGCACGGCCCGGCCCAGCGCCATGCCGGCGATGTGCAGCGTGGCCGATCCCAGCGCCATGCCCGCCAGCGCCGCCAGGCTGTTCAGGGCGCTGCCGCCCGCCAGCTCGTAACCGTGGGCCGCGCCGTGGAAGAAGGCAAACACCCCGGCCAGGGCGGCCGCCAGCGCCCAGGGCATGCGGGTCTGCACGGCCACCAGCAGGCCCAGCACCAGCACCGAGGCGGCGATCATCGGCTCCACCCCCGGCACCCAGAGGCCGGCAAACCCGGCCACGGCGCCAGCCACCAGCAGCGCCACAAAGGCCGCGGGCGCGCGCCAGGCGGTGCCAGGGCTGGACAGGGTGAGCGCGCTCCACGCACCCACGGCCAGCATGGCGGCCAGGTGGTCGGCGCCGGTGAAGGGGTGGGCCAGCGCCTGCAGGAAGGCGTCGCCCACGCCGTGGCCATGTGCGTGCTCGCCCACATGGGCCAGGGCGGCGAGGGGCAGGGCGGATGCGGATGCGGCGGTGATCCAATGTTTAAATTTCATAGCTGTTTGCGCAGATGGGGTAAGCGTTAGATGCCAAAAAAGGCTTGAAAAATATAGGACTAGACGATGGGCTCGTGCACCGTCACCAGCTTGGTGCCGTCGGGGAAGGTGGCCTCGATCTGGATGTCGGCAATCATCTCGGCCACGCCCTCCATCACGTCGGTGCGGGTGAGCACCGTGCGCCCCGTGCTCATGAGCTGGGCCACGGTGAGGCCGTCGCGCGCGCCCTCCATCACAAAGGCGCTGATCAGCGCCACAGCCTCGGGGTAGTTGAGCTTGAGGCCACGCGCCTTGCGGCGCTCGGCCAGCAGGGCGGCGGTGAAGATCAGCAGCTTGTCTTTTTCGCGGGGTGTGAGTTCCATGCGGTGCAATGAAGCAAGCGCCATGCCATTCACAGGCCTGGGGCAGGGCGCGCGGCGCCTGTTGCGCGGCACTGCATTGGTGCAGCGTGGGCGCGCCATTGCATGCAGGTGTTCATGCGATGACCGGGTTTGGTGCGCCCGTTCGATGGCTTTCCTCTACCCCCAGGTGCGCCGCTGCGCGCAACCGCGCGGCAACCATGGGCAGCGGGCACAGGCAAGTGGGTTGGCACAGCGATTGCTAAACCCATGGCAACCGGCCCGAGGGCTCTGGCCGGCACCCAACGCAACCCATCTTCAAAGGAAGCCGTTCATGTTCAAGCGTCGCACCACCATGAAAACCCTGGCCGCAGCCGCCGCGCTCGCCGGTTTGTCTTTTGCGGGCGTGAGCGCCCAGGCCGCCGACACCATCAAGGTTGGCGTGCTGCACAGCCTGTCGGGCACCATGGCGATCTCGGAGACCGTTCTCAAGGACACGGTGCTCATGGCCATCGACGAGATCAATGCCGCCGGCGGCGTGCTCGGCAAGAAGCTCGAACCCGTGGTGGTGGATCCGGCCTCCAACTGGCCGTTGTTTGCCGAGAAGACCAAGCAGCTCCTGGGGCAGGACAAGGTCTCGGTGATCTTTGGCTGCTGGACCAGCGTGAGCCGCAAGTCGGTGCTGCCGGTGGTCGAGGAGATGAACGGCCTGCTGTTCTACCCCGTGCAGTACGAGGGCGAGGAGCTGTCCAAGAACGTGTTCTACACCGGCGCCGCGCCCAACCAGCAGGCCATTCCCGCGGTCGATTACCTGATGAGCAAGGACGGCGGCGGTGCCAAGCGCTGGGTGCTCTTGGGCACCGACTACGTGTATCCGCGCACCACCAACAAGATCCTGCGCGCCTACCTCAAGTCCAAGGGCGTGAAGGACAGCGACATCGACGAGAAGTACACGCCGTTTGGCCATTCTGACTACCAGACCATCGTGGCCGACATCAAGAAGTTCAGCCAGGGCGGCAAGACGGCCGTGGTGTCCACCATCAACGGCGACTCCAACGTGCCTTTCTACAAAGAGCTGGGCAATGCCGGCCTGAAGGCCAAGGACGTGCCGGTGGTCGCCTTCAGCGTGGGCGAGGAGGAGCTGCGCGGTGTCGATACCAAGCCCCTGGTGGGCCACCTGGCCGCCTGGAACTACTTCCAGTCGCTCAAGAACCCCGAGAACATCGCCTTCATCAAGAAGTGGAGCGACTACGCCAAGGCCAAGAACATCGCCGGCCACAAGGACAAGCCGCTGACCAACGACCCCATGGAGGCCACCTGGATCGGCATCCACATGTGGAAGCAGGCCGTGGAGAAGGCCAAGAGCACCGAGGTGGACAAGGTCATCGCCGCCATGGCCGGCCAGACCTTCAAGGCGCCCTCGGGCATCGTCAGCACGATGGACGAGAAGAACCACCACCTGCACAAGAGCGTGTTCATCGGTGAGATCAAGGCCGACGGCCAGTTCAGCGTGGTCTGGAAGACGCCGGCACCGGTGAAGGCCAAGCCCTGGAGCCCCTACATCCAGGGCAACGACAAGAAGAAGGACGAGCCGGACGGCAAGTCGATGCTGTGACACCCCCCTGAGCCGCTTCGCGTCTTCACCCCCTCTCTCGCATCGCTGCGCGATGCGGGAGGGGGGACACCGCCAGCGCGGCGGGGCGGCCCTTGCGCGGCGGTTCTGACCTGGGTCGCGCGTGTGCGACCGGTTGCTTTCCTAATTCGCCATTGGCTTGCGTCATGTTTTCATCCCTCATTTATCGCCTGACTGCCTGCCTGCTGCTGTGTGCGGCCGTGCAGGCGCACGCGCTCACGGCCGAGTCTGCGCACGCCATGGCCGCAGGCGACACCGACGAGCGCATTGCCGCTCTGCAGGCCGCCATGGCCGCGCCGGACGAGGCCACGCTGGCCTTCGTGCGCGCCATGGCCGATGACGCGGTGAAGATCGCCGGCGAGCGCGTCTTCGTGATCGACGGCAGCGCCGCGCGCGATGCGGCCACGGGTGCGCCCGCCACGCTGCCGCCGGACGCCGAAGACATCGTCAACAACAACCGCATGCGCGGCGCCATCGACGCGGCGCTGGCCGCGCGCCAGCTGGTGCAGGGCAGCGTGGCCGAGCGGCGCGCCGCCCTTGACACGTTGCAGGGCGAGGCCGACGCCGCGCTGCTGCCGCTGCTGGACCAGGCCATTGCCGCCGAGCAGGACGGCGCGCTGCAGCAGCGCCTGCAGGCCCTGCGCGCGCGCATACAGCTGGGCAGCGACGACGCCGGGCAGCGCCTGCAGGCCGCGCAGCAGCTGGTGGCCAGCGGCAGCCCGGCCACGCGCACCGTGCTGCTGGAGCAGCTGGACAAAGAGGACGACGCCCGCGCCAAGGCCGCCATGCAGCGCGCGCTGGCCCAGGTGGAAGACCGCCTGGCCTGGGGCGAACGCATGGGCGTGGTGTTCTCGGGCATCAGCCTGGGCAGCATCCTGCTGCTGGTGGCCCTGGGCCTGGCCATCACCTACGGGCTGATGGGCGTGATCAACATGGCGCACGGCGAGCTGATGATGATTGGCGCCTACGCCACCTATGTGGTGCAGGGGCTGTTCCAGCGCTACCTGCCTGGCGGCTTCGACTGGTATCTGGCGGCGGCCCTGCCGGCATCTTTCCTGGCCGCGGCCCTGGTGGGCGCGGTGCTGGAGCGCGGCGTGCTGCGCTTTCTCTACGGCCGGCCGCTGGAGACGCTGCTGGCCACCTGGGGCATATCGCTGATGCTGATGCAGCTGGTGCGCTCGCTGTTCGGCGCGCAGAACGTGGCCGTGGAAAACCCCGCCTGGATGAGCGGCGGCTGGCAGGTGCTGCCCAACCTCACGCTGCCGTTCAACCGCCTGGTCATCATCGCCTTTGCGCTTGCCGTGCTGGCGAGCGTGGCCTGGCTCATCGCGCGCACGCGGCTCGGCCTGTTCGTGCGCGGCGTGACGCAGAACCGCCCGATTGCCTCGTGCATGGGCGTGAACACCGCGCGCGTGGACACCATGGCCTTTGCGCTGGGCAGCGGCATCGCCGGGCTGGCCGGCTGCGCGCTGAGCCAGGTGGGCAACGTGGGGCCCGACCTGGGCCAGGGCTACATCGTCGATGCCTTCATGGTGGTGGTGCTGGGCGGCGTGGGCCAGCTGGCCGGCACCGTGTATGCGGCGCTGGGCCTGGGGCTGCTCAACAAGTTCCTCGAAGGCTGGGCGGGCGCGGTGCTGGCCAAGATCGCGGTGCTGGTGTTCATCATTGCCTTCATCCAGAAGCGCCCGCAGGGCATCTTCGCGATGAAGGGCCGCAGCGCGGAGGCATGACATGGGACACCACCACACCCCCCTGAGCCGCTTCGCGCCTTCCCCCCGCTCTTGCATTGCTGCGCAACGCGGGCAGGGGGACGCAGCCAGCGCGGCGGGGCGGCCCTTGCGCGGCTGCCCGCGCCCGACGGGCGCCAGTGCGCGCGCCGGTTGCATGTGTCGCAAGGGGCGTAAAGCGCCATGAAGAAAATTGCCATGACCCATTCCATGCCTGTTCAACTACCGGGCCGCAGGCCCCTGCTGCCCCGCGCCGGCTGGGCGGCCTTCATGGTGGCGCTGATCGCCGTCTGCGCCGTGGCCCCGGTGCTCAACCTCTGGGTGCCGCAGGGCAGCGCGCTGCACCTGTCGGACTACGCCGTGAACCTGCTGGGCAAGATCATGTGCTTTGCCATCTGCGCCCTGGCCATGGACCTGATCTGGGGCTACACCGGCATCCTGAGCCTGGGCCACGGCCTGTTCTTTGCCTTGGGCGGCTACGTGATGGGCATGTACCTCATGCGCCAGATCGGGCGCGACGGCAACTACGGCAGCGACCTGCCCGACTTCATGGTGTTTTTGGACTGGAAGGAGCTGCCCTGGCATTGGCTGCTGTCCGGCAGCTTTGGCGCCACGCTGATCCTGGTGCTGGCCGTGCCGGGGCTGGTGGCCTTCGTGTTCGGCTACTTCGCCTTCCGCTCGCGCATCAAGGGCGTGTACTTTTCCATCATCACCCAGGCGCTGACGTACGCGGCCATGCTGCTGTTCTTCCGCAACGAGACGGGCTTTGGCGGCAACAACGGCTTTACCGACTTCAAGCGCATCCTGGGCCAGCCGCTGGCCACGCAGGAGATGCGCATGGGGCTGTTCGTGCTCACGGGCTGCACGCTGCTGGGCTTTTACCTGCTGGCGCGCTGGCTGGTGCAAAGCAAGTTTGGCCGCGTGCTGCAGGCGATCCGCGATGCGGAGAGCCGGGTGATGTTCTCGGGCTATGCGCCGCTGCCCTACAAGCTGACCATCTGGGTCATCAGCGCCATGATGTGCGGCGTGGCCGGGGCGCTGTACGTGCCCCAGGTGGGCATCATCAACCCCGGCGAGATGAGCACCGCGGCTTCCATCGAGATCGCGGTCTGGGCGGCCGTTGGCGGGCGTGCCACGCTGATCGGGCCGATCGTGGGGGCCTTCGTCGTCAACGGTGCCAAGAGCTGGCTCACGGTGGTGGCGCCGGAGTACTGGCTGTACTTTCTGGGCGCGCTGTTCATCGCCGTGACGCTGTTCCTGCCCGACGGCATTGCCGGGCTGGCGCGCCGGCTGCGCAAGCACAAGGAGGAGCGCGCATGACCCCCGACCTGATGGAGGCCGGCACGCGCCGCCTGGATGACAGCAGCCGTGCCCGCGCCGCGGCGCACACCGAATCGGGCGGGCGCAGCGCCGGCTATGCGCGCCCCGTCGTGCCCGGCGAGGTGGACCTGGCGCACGGCCGCATCCTGTACCTGGAGGACGTGCATGTGAGCTTTGATGGCTTCAAGGCCATCAACGGCCTGCAGCTGGATATTGCCCCGGGTGAGCTGCGCTGCATCATCGGCCCCAACGGCGCGGGCAAGACGACGATGATGGACATCATCACCGGCAAGACCCGGCCCGATAAGGGCACGGTGTTCTTTGGCTCCACCATCGACCTGCTGCGCCACAACGAGCCTGAGATCGCCCAGCTGGGCATAGGCCGCAAGTTCCAGAAGCCCACGGTGTTCGAGCGGCTCACGGTGTTCGAAAACCTGGAGCTGGCCCTGAAGACCCACAAGGGCGTGCAGTCGAGCATGTTCTTTCGCCTGGATAGCGCGCAGGAAGGCCGCCTGGCCGAGGTGCTGCACACCATCCACCTGGCGGGCAGCGTGGGCCGTCTGGCCGGCGAGCTGAGCCACGGCCAGAAGCAGTGGCTGGAGATCGGCATGCTGCTGATGCAAGACCCGAAGCTGCTGCTGCTCGACGAGCCCGTGGCCGGCATGACCGACGAGGAGACGGCGCGCACGGCCGAGCTGTTTCTCACGCTCAAGGGCCGGCATTCGCTGATGGTGGTGGAGCACGACATGTCCTTCATCCGCACCATCAGCGAGAAGGTCACCGTGCTGTGCGACGGCAGCGTGCTGGCCGAGGGCACGCTCGATCAGGTGCAGGCCGACGAGCGCGTCATCGAGGTCTATCTGGGGCGGTGATGAATATGTACAAAAACAATAGCTGCAGGCGCTTGTCTGTTAAGCGCTGGAGGCCAAAAACATGCTGAAAGTAGAAAACCTGCACCAGTACTACGGCGGCTCGCACATCCTGCGCGGCGTGAGCCTGGGGGCCGAGGCCGGCAAGGTGACCGTGCTGCTGGGGCGCAACGGCGTGGGCAAGACCACGCTGCTCAAGAGCCTGATGGGGCTGGTGCCCATCAAGGGTGGCTCCATCACCTGGGACGGGCTGTCGCTGCTGGGCCGGTCGCCCTACGAGCGCGCGCGCGCCGGCATAGGCTTTGTGCCCCAGGGGCGCGAGATCTTTGCCCGCCTGACGGTGCAGGACAACCTGCGCATGGGCCTAGCCTATCGTAAAGCCGGCACGCCGATACCGCCCGACCTGTACGAGCTGTTCCCGGTCTTGAAGCAGATGCTGCACCGCCGCGGCGGCGACCTGTCGGGCGGGCAGCAGCAGCAGCTGGCGATTGCCCGCGCCCTGGCGCCGGGGCCGCGCCTGCTGATCCTGGACGAGCCCACCGAGGGCATACAGCCGAGCATCATCAAGGACATAGGCCGCGTGATCCGCATGCTGGCCAAGGAGCGCGGCATGGCCGTGCTGCTGTGCGAGCAGTACTACGACTTTGCCGAAGAGCTGGCCGACCAGTACCTGGTGATGGAGCGCGGCGAGGTCATCGCCCACGGGCCGGGCAGCGAGATGCGCGAGCGCGAGATCCGCAAGCTCGTGGCGATCTGATCAATCTGATCGACCTGATCACATGGACCAGATGCGCGGCGCCGCCTCGGGCAGGCCCCACAGCTGCCCGCGCCAGGCGGCGCGCACCTGGCGCCACAGCTGCATCAGCGGCTCCACCACCGGGGCCAGGCCGCGCAGCACCAGCATGTGATCGTTGGGCGCCGTCACGCCGCACAGCCGGCCCTGCGGGTGGGCGTCGAGCAGGGCGCGCGTGGCCTCCAGCAGCGCTTCGCGCCGCGTGCGCGCCAGGGGCGTGCCGCAGGCCAGCACCAGGCTGGCCAGGCAGCGTTGGCCGGCCAGGCCCAGCGCGCCGTTCATCAGCAAGTCGTCTTGGGCGTGCAGCGTGCCGCGCTCCAGCCAGTGGCCCGCCCATTGCTGGTGCTGCGTGAAGCTGCCGCGCACAAACGGTGCATTGGCGTGGGGCAGGCCCAGGGCCGTCACGTCCCAGGCGATGAGCTCGGCGCCATCGGTCAGGTCCAGGTCGAGCCGGTTCAGCGCCTCGCAGCCGTCGTAGGCCAGGGTCTCCAGCGGCAGCCATTCCAGGCGCGCGCCGCTGGCCAGCTGCAGCCGCGTGTGCTGCGCGGCGCCATGGCCGTTGCTTTTGTAGAAGCGCGTGGCGCCGGGCGTGGTCACCAGCGCGTGCGCGCCCGCGCCCACATGGGCGTCGATCTCCAGCGTGTCGCCCCCGACCAGGCCGCCGGGCGGGTGCACCAGCACGTTGTGGCAGATGCCGGGCCCCTCCGGGTACAGGCTGCGCAGCACGCGCAGCGGGCCGTCGTGCGTGAAGTGCAGGGCCGTGCGTTCGTGCGCGCGGTGGTAGTCTAGGGTGAGTCGGGCGTGCCAGGTCATGCGGGGAGGGGGGCAAGGGGGCGAATAACCGGGCTGCCGCATGCATTTGGCGTGCCAGGCGGGGTGCGAGGGGGGGCTTACGCCGACAGGAAGTCCTCGATCAGCGCCGCCACGGCCTGGGGCTGGTCGTGGTGCAGCATGTGGCCCGCATCCTGCACCTGCGCGCTGCGGCTGTCGGCCACATGGGTCAGGCGCTGGAGGTAATCCTGCAGCGTGTAGCGGCCCTTCCACCAGCGGCCCAGGCTGTCCTCGCTGGCATGCACCGAGAGCACGGGGGCGGTGATGGCCTCGTACAGCGCCAGCGCCTCGTCCACGCGGTAGAGCTGCGGGTTGACGATCTTGTGCGCCGCGTCACCCTGGATGTGCCAGAGGCCCTGCGCGTCCTCGCGCGCCCAGTGGCGCGCCAGCCAGCTGGCCTTGTCGCCGGGCAGGCGCGGGTTGGTCTTCATCAGGCGCAGGGCCACGCCGTCGGCGCTGTCGTAGGGCTTGAGCTCCATCTCGCCGCGCTCGAACTGCCGTATCTCGTCCATCCACTGGGCATAGCGCCCGGGGGCCTGCGCGGCGCGCGTGGGGGCCATGCCAAAGCCTTCCAGGTTGACCAGGCGGCGAATGCGCGCCGGTCTGATGCCGGCATACATCATGGCCACGTTGCCGCCCATGCTGTGGCCCACCAGGTCCACCGGCTGCGCGCCGGCATAGTGGTCCAGCAGCTGGTCCAGATCCGCCAGGTAGTCCACGAAGGGGTAGCTGTCCGTGGGCGAGGGCAGGCGCGATCCGCCAAAGCCGCGCCAGTCCGGGGCGATGATGTGGCGGCCGCCGGCAAAGGCCTGGCTGAAGGCATCGACCACGAACTGCCAGGACGCGCCCACGTCCATCCAGCCGTGCAGCAGCACCAGCGGGGGCGTGCCCGGCTGGGGCGTGCCCCAGGTGCGTACGTGGTAGTTGAGCGTGCGGATGCGCACGGTGTCGCTATGGCAGGGGCGTTGGGCTTGGTACATGGGTTTGGAGACGCTTGCGTGGGGTGGGGGTTTGCAGCGCAAACCATGATTGGCAGCTGCGCCGCCTGGGTTATACAGTGCCGGCAGATCAATAACGGCAAGGAGACAGACATGCAGCGCAGCATTGTGGCAGCGGCCCTGGTGGCGGGTTTGTGCGGGTGGGTGCAGCCGGCCCTGGCGGGCACGGTAACGGTGGTGACATCCTTCCCGAAGGAGCTGACCACGGCCTACCAGAAGGCCTTCGAGGCCGCCCACCCGGGCATCAAGATCGAGATCCTGAACAAGAACACCACGGCCGCCGTGGCCTACATCCGCGAGCTGCCCGAGGGCCAGCGCCCCGACGTGATGTGGGCCAGCGCGCCCGACGCCTTCGAGGTGCTGGCCAGCTACCAGCTGCTGCAAAAGGCGCCCGAGGTGGTCAACAAGAGCGCGCCGGCCAAGATCGGCAACTACCCGCTCAACGACCCCAAGGGCATGTACTACGGCCAGGCGCTGGCGGGCTACGGCATCTCGTGGAACACGCGGTATCTCAAGGCGCACAAGCTGGCGGCGCCCAAGGAGTGGAGCGACCTGACGCGGCCCGAGTACTTTGGCCATGTCGCCATTTCCTCGCCCTCGCGCTCGGGCACGACGCAGCTCACGGTGGAGACCATTTTGCAGGGCGAGGGCTGGGACAAGGGCTGGTCGCAGCTGCTGCAGATCATGGGCAACGCCGCCGCCGTCACCGACCGCAGCTTTGCCGTGCCCGACGGCGTGAACAACGGCCAGTACGGCATAGGCATCGTCATCGACTTTCTGGCGCTGGCCGGCAAGTACTCGGGCTATCCGGTGGACTTCACCTACCCCAGCATGACGGCCGTGGTGCCGGCCAACATCGCGCTGGTCGCCGGCGCCAAGAACGCGGCCGAGGCCAAGCAGTTCATGGCCTACACCATGTCGGTGCCCGGCCAGCAAATCCTGTTCGACCCCAAGATCGGCCGCCTGCCGATACTGCTGTACTCCATGCTGAAAGCCCCGGCCGGCTACCCCGTGCCGCAGGACATCGCCAAGCGTGCCAAGGTGCAGTTCAACACCGAGCTGTCGGGCCAGCGCTATCCGGTGGTCATCAGCCTGTTTGATCAGATGGTGACCTTTCGCCTGAAGGAGCTGCAGGCCGCGACCAAGTCCATCCACGAGGCCACGGCCGCGCTCAAGGCCAGGCCCAATGCCAAGGGCAGCGAGCTGCTGGCACAGGCGCACAGCCTGGCCTACACGCCGCTGGTCGGCGCCGAAAACGTGAAGAATCCCGAGTTTCTGGAGCTGTTTCGCAAGAGCCGGCGCGACGTGGCTGTGGCCAAGGAGCTGACCGGCATGGAGCAGCTGTGGTCCGAGAAGGCACGCGCCAACTACGTGCGTGCCAAGCAGCTGGCGGACGAAGCGCGCGGCCTGGCCCGATAAATCCATCATTCAAGACCGCCACATCTGCCGCGCAGGGCGGCGGGTGTGATCGAACGCCATGCCCGTTGCCCACCTATCGACCGCCGCGCGTGCGCCGCGCGCATCTGCCGGCCTGGGGCCCTGGATCGCCTTTGCGCTGATCCTGGCCTTCTTGCTGGTCTTCCTCATCCTGCCCGTGGGCACGGTGATCTACACCGCTTTCGTCACCGACACCGGCGCGCTGACCGTGGGCCATTTCGGCAATTTTTTCGACCAGCTGGTGTTTCGCGAGTCCTTCTTCAACAGCCTGTGGGTGGCGCTGGCCAGCACCTTTTTTGCCAGCGTCATCGCGCTGCCGCTGGCCTATCTGACGGTGCGCTTCGAGTTCCGCGGTGCGCTGTTGATACAGACACTGGGCGTGCTGCCGCTCATCATGCCGCCCTTCGTCGGCGCGGTGGCGCTGCAGCTGATCTTTGGCCGCAGCGGCTCGGTCAACCTGCTGCTGGGCGACTGGTTCGACATCACCATCCCCATCATGGATGGGCTGGTGGGCGTGACCTTTGTCGAGAGCATCCACTACTTCCCCTTCATCCTGCTGAACCTGGTGGCCGCCATGCGCAACATCGACGGTGCCATGGAGGAGTCGGCCCTGAACCTGGGCGCGCGCGGCTGGCGGCTGTTTCGGCGCGTGATCTTTCCGCTCGCCATGCCGGGCTACCTGGCCGGCGCGGCGCTGGTGTTTGTCAAGGTGTTCGACGACCTGGGCACGCCTCTGGTGATGGGCGTGACCAACATGCTGGCGCCGCAGGCCTATCTGCGCATCACCTCGGTGGGGGTGGACGACCCGCTGGGCTACGTGATCAGCGTGATCATGATCGCGTTCTCCATCCTGGCGCTGTGGCTGGCGGCGCGCGTGATGAAGGGCAAGGACTACGCCACGCTGCAAAAGGGCGGCGGCGCGCTGCAAAAGCGGCGGTTGTCCAAGTGGGAGGCGCTGCTGGCCTATGGCTGGATTGGGCTGGTGCTGGCCGTGGTGCTGGCGCCGCATGCGGGCATATTGCTGATGTCGCTGGCCCAGGTGTGGAGCTTCTCGGTGCTGCCCGACAGCTACACGCTGGCGCACTACGCCACGGTGTTCAGCGACGCGCGCGGCATGATGGCCAACACCCTCCTGTACTGTCTGCTCGCCGCCGGGCTGGACGTGGTCATAGGCACGGCCATCGCCTACCTGATCCTGCGCACGCGCCTGCCGGCGCGCCAGTGGCTGGACTGGCTGGCGTCCGCCGCGCTGGCCATTCCCGGCCTGGTGCTGGCCATCGGCTACCTGCGGCTGTTCAAGGGCGTCACGCTGCCGGGCAGCGATCAGCTCGTCGTTCAGACCTGGGTGCTGATCATGCTGGCCTACGCCGTGCGGCGCCTGCCGTATGCGCTGCGCTCGTGTATGGCGGCGCTGCAGCAGGTGCATGTGTCGCTGGAAGAGGCGGCGCAAAGCGTGGGCGCGTCGCGCCTGTCCACCATACGGCGCGTGACGGTGCCGCTGATGGCAGGCGGCATTCTGGCGGGCTTTGTGACGAGCTTCATCACCGCGGCGGTGGAGCTTTCGGCCACGCTGGTGCTGGTCTCCAGCGAAAGCCAGGCGCCGATGAGCCTGGGGATATACCTCTACATGCAAAGCATTGCCGGGCGTGGGCCAGGCGCTGCCTTGGGCGTGCTGGCCGTGCTCGTCGTGGGCCTGGGCACGTATTTCTCGCACCGCTTCGTGGAACGCTCGCGCGCCACGGTCGCTTCTTCTGCCAAGGCCTGACCATGAACCAAGCCTCCCTCGAATGCCGCCACATCAGCCTGTCTTACGGCAGTACGCCGGTTCTGCGCGATGTGAATTTGAAGATAGAGCCGGGCGAATTCTTCGCGCTGCTCGGCCCCTCGGGCTCGGGCAAGTCCACGCTCTTGCGGCTGATTGCCGGCTTCAACCAGCACCAGAGCGGCAAGCTCTTGATCGACGGGCAAGATATTTCCGGCGTGCCGCCGCACCTGCGCGGCGTGGGCATGGTGTTCCAGAACTACGCGCTGTGGCCGCACATGACGGTGTGGGACAACGTGGCCTTCGGCCTGGTGGAACGGCGCGAGAGCCGCGACGCCATCCGCCGCAAGGTGGGCGCGGCGCTCGACCTAGTGGGCCTGCAAGACTACGCCCAGCGCCGCCCCGGCCAGCTGTCGGGCGGGCAGCAGCAGCGCGTGGCGCTGGCGCGTACCATCGTGATCGAGCCCAAGCTGTTGCTGCTCGACGAGCCCCTGTCCAACCTGGACAAGCAGCTGCGCGTGCAGATGCGCGAGGAGCTGAAGAACCTGCAGCGCCAGCTGGGCCTGACCACCATCTTCGTCACCCACGATCAGGAAGAGGCCATGACCACCGCCGACCGCATGGCCGTGCTCGACCAAGGCGTGCTGCAGCAGGTGGGCACGGCCGCCGGGCTGTATGACGAGCCGCACAACCGCTTTGTGGCTGGCTTTGTCGGCACCGCGAATCTGCTGGAGGGCCAGGTGACTGCATTGGACGGCGACACGCTGGTGTTCGACGCCCAGGGCCTGGGCCGCCTGACGCTGCCCGCGCCCGCCGAGCCGCCCGCGCCCGGTGCGGCGGCGCTGGCGTTTCGCCCGCACCAGATCCGCATCGCCGCCGAGGGCGAGCCGGGTGATGCATCGCGCGTCTGGCTGCAGGGCAGGGTGGAGGCGGCCGAGTTTCTGGGCGAGTTCTCGCGCTACCGCGTGCGTGTGGGCGAGGTGGCGCTGGTGGCAGACCAGCCGCATTACGCGGGCGGCGCCATGTTCTCGCCCGGCGCCCAGGTGCGGCTGGGGCTTGCGCCCACGCAGCTGCGCTATCTGCATCGCTGAGCCTGCGCCCTGCACGGGCGGGGGCGAATCCGTACACTGCGGCGCTTGTTTCCTGAAGAATAGCCCATGAACACGATTCCCCTTGGTCAAAGCGATTTGCAGGTCACCCCCATCTGCCTGGGCACCATGACCTTTGGCGAGCAGGTGGATGAGCCGCTGGCCCATGCCATCCTCGACCGCGCCCTGGAGCGCGGCCTGAACTTCATCGACACGGCCGAGATGTACGCCGTGCCCGCGCGCGCCGAGACCTACGGCACCACCGAAGCCATCATCGGCCGCTGGCTCGCCAGCCGCCCCGGCGTGCGCAACAAGCTGGTACTGGCCAGCAAGGTGGCCGGCCCCTCGCGCGGCATGCCCTGGATACGCGCCGGCAGTGGCATGACGGCGGCCGACATCCAGGCATCCTGCGAGGCCAGCCTGCGCCGCCTGCAGACCGACTGCATAGACCTGTACCAGATCCACTGGCCCGAGCGCCATGTGCCGGTGTTCGGCCAGCTGTATTACGAGCCGGCCCAGGAGACCTCGCAAACCTCCATCCACGAGCAGCTGCAGGCGCTGGCCGCCCTGGTGCAGGCCGGCAAGGTGCGCCACATCGGCCTGTCCAACGAGACGCCCTACGGCGTGCATGAATTCGTGCGCCTGGCCGAGCAGCATGACCTGCCGCGCGTCGTGTCGGTGCAAAACCCGTACGGCCTGGTGAACCGCAGCTGGGACAACGCCATGGACGAGAGCTGCCACCGCCTGGGCCTGTCGCTGCTGGCCTATTCACCGCTGGGCTTTGGCCTCTTGAGCGGCAAGTACGACCAGCATGCGCCGCATGAACCCGGCGCGCCCCAGGATGCGCGCATCGCCCGCTACGAGTCGGTGCGCAAGCAGCGCTGGGGCCGGCCCGAGGCCTTGGCCGCCGCGCGCCGCTACAACCAGCTGGCGCGCGACCATGGCCTGACGCCCGTGCGGCTGGCGCTGGCCTTCTGCTACCAGAGCTGGCGCGTGGCCAGCACCATCATCGGCGTGACCACGATCGCGCAGCTGGATGAAAACCTGGACGTCTGGGGCACGCAGCTCTCGCCCGAGCTGCTGGCCGCGATCGACGCGATTCGCTGG
>JADHED010001327.1_pt1 | contig 21869 bp, 21 predicted proteins | sample 8952041 | NCBI WGS metagenome assembly JADHED01 (sample SAMN16124423, study PRJNA663239) | bioreactor sludge metagenome | isolation source: sludge (control) | place: India:Bengaluru | collected 2018-09-08
ATGCCGCCCAGGATGATGGGCACGTCTTTGTAGGCCTCACGGCAGCGCTGGCTGTACACGATGGCCGCACGGTCGGGGCGCTTGCCGCCCACATCGCCGGGGGTGTAGGCGTCATCGCTGCGGATCTTCCGGTCTGCGGTGTACCGGTTGATCATCGAATCCATGTTGCCCGCCGTCACGCCCCAGAACAGGTTGGGCTTGCCCAGCACCTTGAACGGCTCGGCGCTCTGCCAATCAGGCTGGGCGATGATCCCCACGCGAAAGCCCTGGGCCTCCAGCGTGCGGCCGATCACGGCCATGCCGAAGCTGGGGTGGTCCACATACGCGTCGCCCGTCACCAGGATGATGTCACAGCTGTCCCAGCCCAGTTTCCCCATCTCGGCGCGGCTCATTGGCAGGAACGGGGCCGTGCCGAAGCGCTTGGCCCAGTACGGACGGTAGCTGGTCAAGGGCTTTGCGGCGCGCGCAAAAAAGGAGACGTCAACGGGGGCGTTCATGCAAAGGGGGTCGCGGCCGCCCCCAGTGCGATGGGGGCCTTTGTAGGGCGCGTCTGTGGTGGATAACCCGCAATTTTACGTTGGCAGACGGTTTTTGTCCCCTTGGTGGCCCTTGCCCCTCACTGATACAGGTTTGATGACCATCAAGCATATACTTGCCTTTGTCAATTAATTAACTGACAAAGGCATTCATGAGCAACGTTGCCCCCGCCCCTTCCGGCCCCACCCCCGTGCCCCCAAACGCGGTGCAGGCCGTGCGCCGCTTCAACCGCTTCATCACCCGCCGCATTGGCGTGCTGGACCCGTACCTGGGCAGCAAGCTGTCCCTGACCGACGTGCGCGTGCTGTATGAGCTGGCCCACCGCGAGGCGCCTGTGGCCAGCGAACTCGCGCGGGAGCTGGGCCTGGACGGTGGGTACATGAGCCGGATACTGCGGCGTTTTGAGCAGTCAGGGTGGATAGAACGCCACGCCAGCACCAAGGACGCGCGACACAGCCTGGTCACGCTCACCGCCACTGGGCGCGAGGTGTTCGAGCCGCTGCAGCAGCGCTCGCGCGACGAGGCCGCCGCACTGCTCGCGCCTTTGCCCCCGGCGCGGCGCCAAGAGGTGGTGGAGGCCATGGAGCGGATCGAAACCCTGCTGTCCGCCCCCTCCAACGCGGCGGACGGCACGCGCGTCGCCGTTCTGCGCGACCCGCAGCCCGGCGACATGGGCTGGGTGGTGCAGCAGCATGGCGAGATCTATTGGCGCGAGTACGGCTGGGACAACCGGTTTGAGGCCTTGGTGGCAGACATCGCGACGCAGTTTCTGCGCAAGTTTCAGCCCGCGTGGGAGAAGGCCTGGATCGCCGAGCTGGACGGCGAGCGCGTGGGCTCGGTGTTTGTGGTGCGCAAATCCCCCACCACGGCACAGTTGCGGATGCTGATCCTCAGCCCGAAAGCGCGGGGCCTCGGCCTGGGTGCCCGCCTGACCGACGAGTGCATTGCCTTTGCACGTGCAAAAGGTTACAAAAAGATGGTGCTGTGGACCAACAGCTGCCTGACGGCGGCGCGCGGTATCTATGCGCAACGGGGTTTTCAGTTGGTCAAGACCGAGCCCTACGAAGGTTTTGGTCAGCAATTGGTGGGAGAAACCTGGGAGCTGAAGCTTTGAATGAGGCTACGCAATCCGCTGCCTGACCAGCATCGCCCAACGCGAGGCCACGGAGCATCTCGATGACTTTGTCCAACCCGCTTTTGATTCGCCCCGTCACGGCCGCCGATGACCTGGCACGGCTGACCGCCCTCATCCACTCCGCCTACGCACCCCACGCGCAGCGGGGCCTGCGCTACTGGGGCACCCACCAGTCCGTGGAAGACACAGCCAAGCGATTTGCTTCTGGCACGGGGCTGGTGATGCTGGATGGAGACGACTATGTGGGCACCGCCACGCTGCGACCGCCGCAACCCGAGTCCACCGTACCGCTTTACCGCGTGCCTGCGGTGTGGTCGCTGTGCCAGTTCTGTATCAGCCCCGACGCCAAAGGCCGGGGCTACGGCAAACAGTTGCACGCCTATGCCCTGGACTATGCCCGCAAGGCAGGCGCCCGAGTGATGGCTTTAGACACTGCACAACCCGCTACCGCTTTGATAGCAATGTATGAATCCTGGGGTTACCGGGTGGTGGGCGAGTGCGACTGGCGCCCTTTGACCAACTACACCAGCGTGCTCATGGCACGCGACTTAGAGAAGGCACAAGGCGGCGTAGACAACACCGAATAAACACGCGCTCCACTGCGTGGTTTGTCACATCACGCAGGGCGCCGTATCACCACTCGCCAATTTCCCGCACGCGCTGTGCTAGGTCCGGCATCGCATCGTCATCCTGCTCGTCCATCGCGCTGGGCATTGCGGCGGCCGATGCCAACGCACTGGGGCTCGATGCCTGGGCGCCAGAGGGGGCAATAAATCGGCCAAACAGATGGCTGGCGAGAGAGGTAGGCAAAGGTGCAGAGAGCGAAGTGGCAAACATGGCGGTTCCTTTTCTGGTGGCCCGGGTGCTTTCAAATGCGTAGCAACAGCGTAGGCCACAGTGACAAGTCCGCAGTGTAGGAACGCACGCCAAACGTGTGTGTGACAGAACGCACATTCGCGACGCGATTGGTGTCTATCCATACCCTTCAGGGTCAGGACTGTGACTTCCGTCACACACAGCCCGATGCAAGCACCCAACGCGCTCGCCGTACACTCGCTGCCCCATGCCCCAGACTCTGGCCGCCCCCGCGCACAGCGAACTCATCATCAAGAAAAGCCGCTTCATCGGCTGCGTGCAACCCATGGCCGACCGCACCAGTGCCCAGGCCGCCGTCGATGCCTTGTGGAAGCAGCACCCCGGCGCCGCCCACATCTGCTGGGCCCTGCTGGCGGGCGGCCAGTCGGCGGCAGTGGACGATGGCGAGCCCGGAGGCACTGCCGGCCGCCCCATGCTGGACGTGCTGCGCCACCAGGACCTGGAAGGTGTGCTGGCCACGGTGGTGCGCTACTTTGGAGGCGTCAAGCTAGGCGCCGGCGGCCTGGTGCGTGCCTACACCGACACCATTGCCCAGGCGCTGCTCACCGCCCCCAAGGTCACGCTGCAGCGCATGACCACCTTGCAATGCCAGGTGCCCTATGCCCTGGAGGGCTTGCTGCGCCGAGAAATCGAGGCGGCAGGTGCCGAACTGGTGGACGTTCAGCATGGCACCCTGGTCACCTTGCAACTGCGCCTGCCCCAGACACAAGCGGCACCCTTTGTGCAACGCATCAACGACCACGGACAAGGCCGCGTGGGCTGGACGGATGCCGAGGCCTGACCCAGGGCTACGCTTTCATGCAAAGGGTTGGAAAGCGCTCCGGCAAGCCAGCCCTACAGCGTCGTCGTAAAACGGCGTGCATGCCTACAGCGGTGGGGCCGTTCACGCTACACACTCCGGCTTTTCCGACTCCGAAAGAGCCCCATGCCCCAACCGCTCGACACCATCATCATCGGCGCCGGCACGGCGGGCCTGGCCGCCTTGCGCGAAGTGCGCAAGCGCACCGACCGCTACCTCATCGTCAACGAAGGCCCCTGGGGCACCACCTGCGCCCGCGTGGGCTGCATGCCGTCCAAAGCGCTGATCGAGGCAGCCAACGCCTTCCACCGGCGCCACACTTTTGAAGAATTCGGTCTGCGCGGTGCGAGCGCACTGACCGCCGACCTACCAGCCGTGCTGCAACGCGTGCGCGCTCTGCGCGATGACTTCGTGGCAGGAGCCACCCAGGCCACCGACGGGCTGGGCAGCGCCCAGAGGTCAGGGCGCGCCACGCTGCTGGGGCCGCGTTCGGTGGACATTGACGGCACGGCTTACGCCACACGCAGCATCATCATCGCCACAGGGTCACGGCCCCGTGTGCCCGATGAATGGCTGGCGTTTGGCGACCGCATGCTCACCACCGACACCTTGTTCGAGCAACCCAGTCTCGGCCCTCGCGTAGCAGTGATTGGCATGGGACCGATCGGGGTGGAGCTGTCGCAAGCGCTGGCGCGGCTGGGCCTGGAAGTGGCGGCGTTCACCACCGGCCACACACTGGCCGGCCTGAGCGATCCCACGCTCAATGCCGAGTTGGCCGCTCTGCTGAAACAAGACATGGTGCTGCACATGGGCGCCGAGGCGCAGTTGCGCGAGGTGCCCGGAGGCATCGAGGTGGCGAGTGGCACCAACCGCGTGGTGGTGGACCAGGTCATCGCCGCGATGGGCCGGGTGCCCAACATCGAACACCTGGGCCTGGAGACGCTGGGCGTGCCGCTGGATGCGCGCGGCTTGCCCACCGTAGACCCGCAAACCCAACAGATTGGCGACCTGCCGGTGTTTTTGGCGGGCGACGCCAACACTCACACCCCGTTGCTGCACGAGTCGGCCGATGAAGGCCACATTGCAGGCCTGAACGCCCTGACCCCCACGCCCACGCGCTTTCGGCGCCGCACCTTGCTCTCCATCGTGTTCGCCGACCCCAACGTGGCGGTGGTGGGGCCGCGCGTGGCCGACATGGACCCGCACAGCACCATCACCGGCACCGCCAGCTACGCAAACCAGGGCCGCGCCCGCACCGCGCAGCGCAACCAGGGACGCCTGTGCATTTATGCCGACCACGCGAGTGGTCGCCTGCTGGGCGCCGAGCTGTGTGCCCCTGACGGCGAGCACCTGGCGCACCTGCTGGCTCTGGCCGTGCAGCAGCAACTGACAGTGCACGACCTCTTGGGCATGCCCTTCTATCACCCCACGCTGGAAGAAGGCCTGCGCACCGCCTTGCGCGACGCAGCCCGCCAGCTGCCGCACACCCACGCCTCCGACCTGGCCGCCTGCCCAGCCCTTGGGGTGCCCGCGCTGGACTAGGCGGAGCACTACAGAGCAGGTCCACGACCGCTGAACATGTAACAACGCTCAAGCCGCGTTCTGCCGCGCCGATAACCCACCATTGCCCCGAGGAGTCACCATGGACGTCGCCCTGACCAACAGCATCGTCAACACCGCTACCAACCTGGCCAGCGCCAAGACGTCGGACGCCCTGAACATGGTGGTGCTGAAAAAGGCGCTGGACATGCAGGCCGTATCGGCCGCCACCATGATCGACGCCATGCAGCAGTCCATGCCACAGCCCCAGCTGGCCACCAACGGCACGCTGGGCACCAACGTCAACACCTTCGCCTGAGAGGCTGAGCCCCTCCCGTCTGGGCACCTCAGCGCAAACGCGCAGGCGACAGCCCTTCCACCCCCACGCCCTCGCGCACCAGCTCCTCGGCCAGCGGCTCGCCCCGCAACAGCTGCCGCGCCAACAACGAGGCGCCCGCCGCACTCTGAATCCCATACCCGCCCTGCCCGGCCAGCCAGAAGAAGCCGGGCACATGGTTGTCCCAGCCAATCACCATGTCGCCATCGGGCACAAACGAACGCAGCCCTGCCCAGGTGTGCGATGGGCGGCGGATCTGGAACCGGGTCATTTCCTCGATGTGATAAATCCCGGTGGCCACGTCCAGCTCTTCGGGCACCACATCGTGCGGGTGAGTGGGGTCCGCATTGGCCGGTGAGCCCAGCAGTTGCCCCGCATCGGGCTTGAAGTAAAAGCTTTCGTCGATGCCGATCACGGCCGGCCAGTGGGTGGCGTCCATGCCCTCGGGCACCGGGAAGGTGAACGCCGTGCGGCGGCGTGGCTCCAGCCCGATGGGCGGTACGCCTGCCAAGCCCGCTACCACATCAGCCCAGGCGCCCGCAGCGTTGACGATGGTGGGGGTGGCAAACACCCGCCCGTCGGCCAGCGTCACCTGCCACACAGTGCCTTCGCGGCGCACAGCCGTCACCTCGGCGTGGGTCAGCACCTGGCCGCCGCGCTGGCGCAGGCCGCGCAGGTAGCCCTGGTGCAGGGCGTTCACGTCAATATCGGCCGCCTCGGGCTCGCTCATGCCTGCGACCACAGCCTCGGGCTTCAGGCAGGGCAGCATCGCCAGCAGCTCGGCCTGCTCCACCCACAGCACATTGGGCGAGGTGGCGAGAGCCTCGTCGTAGGCTTGCTTCAGTAGATCGAGCTGGTCGGGCCCGGCCACATAGACCACGCCCCGGGGCGAGAGGATGGGGTCGGCGCCAAATTCAGGCGGCGGCGCATCGTAGAACGCGCGGCTGGCCCGGGTCAGCGCCTGAATATTGGGCGTGCCATAGGTTGCCATGTAGAGCGCGGCCGAGCGGCCAGTGGTGTGGTAACCGGGCTGCGATTCACGCTCCAGAAGCAGCACGCTGGCGCCCTGCCCTGATGCGCCGGGCTGCACCAGTTGCCAGGCCACGGAGGCCCCGGCAATGCCCGCGCCAATCACGATGGTGTCTACGGTTTGCATGGTCGGTGTCTCCTGTTCAAACCGCCGACACCTGCGCAGCCGATGCAGCACGGTCGTCGCGCGGAAGGGTGCGGGCGTCGCGGGGGTCGGGTGCCACGGTCACGATGGACGTCAGCGCAGGTTCAGCGCGCGTCTGCATCAGCTTGGCAATGTCGGGCCGGGGCCGTGCCAGCCCTGCAATGCCCTTGAACGCATGCTCCAGCGCATGCCCCACGCCAAGCGTGTGCCGGTCGGCGCGAAAACGGCCCACGATCTGCAGGCCAAACGGCATGCCAGCGTCGTCCAACCCGCACGGCAGGCTCAGCGCCGGGTGGGTGGTGAGCGTGGTCACATAGGTCAGCGCCAGCCAGCGGTAGTAATTGGCCTGCGGCTCGCCGTTGATGTGGCTGGCAAACAGCTCGGTCCAGGCAAAGGGCGACACCGGCGTGGTGGGCGCGAGGATGATGTCGTAGTCCTCGTACAGCTTCTGGAACCGCGCCAGGATGCGTGTCTGCTCCGCCTGCGCCCAGGCGCTGTCCAGCAGCGTCATGGCGGCGCCCATTTCGTAGTTGGCGCGGGTGTTGGGGCCCAGGCTGGCGGGGTCGCGCTCGTAGGCCTCGCGTGTGCTCGCCACAAAGGCCTCGGCGCGCAGCACGTCAAAGCAGCGGTGCACGTCGCCCAGGTCGATGTCGATGGCGTCGCAACGGGCAAACAGGTGCTTCATGGCTTGCACCTTGTTGAGGAACACGGCGCGGATGCCGTTGTCCACAGCACAGGCGCCGAAGTCCTCGGTGTAGGCCACGCGCAGGCGGCTCAGGTCCACCGATTCGGGCAGGAGGAAACTCATCGGGTCCAGCGGGTAGCTCAGCGGGTCGCCAGGCGACATGCCCGCCGATGCGGCCAGTTGCAGGCAGGCCTCTTCCACCGTGCGGCCCATGGGGCCGACCACCGAAATCGGCGTCCAGCCCAGCAGCTTGCGCGAGCTGGGCACCACGCCGGGCGAGGGCCTGAAACCCACCACGCCACAAATGGACGCCGGAATGCGCAGCGACCCGCCCGTGTCCGAGCCCGTGCACACCGGCACCATGTCGCACGCCAGCGCAGCTGCTGAGCCGCCCGACGAGCCCCCAGCGTTCAGGTTGGGGTTGAACGGGTTGCCCGTGGCGCCCCACACGGTGTTGCGCGAATTGGCGCCTGCGCCCATTTCGGGGATGTTGGTCTTGCCCGTGACGATGGCGCCCGCCGCGCGCAGGCGTGCCACAAGCACGTTGTCCTCGGCAGGAATGTGCTCACGGTAGATCTGCGATCCGTAGGTGGTCAGCAAGCCCGCCGTGGCCTCCAGGTCCTTCACGCCCATGGGCAGGCCATGCATCAGGCCCAGCGGCTCGCCGCGCAGCACCGCTTGTTCAGCCGCCTTGGCCTCGGTGCGGGCGCGGTCGTAGCAGGTGGCGGTGACGGCATTCACGTGCGGGTTCACGGCCTCGATGCGGGCAATGCAGGCGTCCAGCAGCTCCACCGGCGAAATCTCGCGCGTGCCAATGCGGTGGCGCAGTTCGTTGGCCGTCAGCTCAACCAGGGCTTGGGGGTTTGTGGTGGTCATCTCGGGCTTGTCTCCTTGTTCTTGTCCCACGGGTTCAGTCTGCGGTGATGGCTGCACGCTGTGCAATGGCGCGCATCAGCGGCAACTCCTTGTCAATCAGCTCGGCCAACGCCTTGGACGAAGCATAGGACGGCTCGAACCCTACCGCGACCATCTTGTCACGCGTCTCGGGGTCTGACACCACCTGGGCCAGCGCCAGCTCCAGCCGCGCCTTCACCGCTGGTGGCAGGCCACGCGGCGCCACCATGGCCAGCCAGGTGTCCATCTCCAGGCCCGGGTAGCCACTCTCTGCCAGCGTGGGCACCTTGGGCAGCAGGGCCGAGCGGTTGCCAGACGTCACCGCGATGGCCTTGATCTTGCCGTCCTTGAGCTGCGGCAGCGCGGCCGATACGGTATCGACGGTGAACGGGATCTGCCCGCCGAGCAGGTCGGTCATCGCAGGTGCACTGCCCTTGTACGGCACATGCTGGATCTTGAGGCCCGCCGCGTGGAAGAACATCTCGCCCGCAAACTGCGACGTGGTGCCCGCACCGAACGAGCCATACGAATACTTGTCGGGCGCCGCCTTCACCAGGGCCACGAACTGCTGAACGTCCGCCACCGGTACATCCTTATTGGCCAGCAGGATCAGCCCCGTGCGCCCGGCAATTCCAATGGGTTCAAAGCTCTTGACCGGGTCGTACGGAAGCTTGGAGCGCACGGCGGGGTTGACGGTGAAGGTGGTGCCCGAGCTCATGAGCAGTGTGTAGCCATCCGGCGCCGCCCGCGCCACCGACATCGCACCAATCACCGTGCCTGCACCGGCGCGGTTGTCAATCACCACGCTCTGGCCCAGCTTGTCGCCCAGCTTTTTGCCGATCAACCGCCCCAGTACATCGGTAGCACCACCGGGTGGGAACGGAATCACCAGCGTGATCGGCTTGGTGGGGCACGCGGCTTCCTGCGCCGTGGCCGGGGCCCACGCAGTGGCCCCCAAGGCGGCACAGACGGCGGCAGACAAAAGCAGTTGCTTGCGGTTCATGGCGTGGCTCCAGATAAAAAAGTGAGAAGGAAGAAGAGAAAAGAAAGCGCTCAGCCATCAGGCCTGCGCAGCCAGCACGACCCGCCCGCGCTGCACAAAGCCCTGGTACTGCACATCGGGCACCAGCAGGCCGCCCGTGGTCCACACCAGGTGGGTGGCCTGGTGCAACACGGCGTCGATGCCCGTGCTGCGCAGCCAGGCCCGCCCAGCGGTGGTGCCGGTCAACATCGCCGGGCCGCTGAAGCCTGCGGCGGCTGAAGGCTCAATGCGCTCGCCCAAGGCGTCCAGCACCCGCACCAGGTGCGCAAACAGGGTGTCGTCGGCCACGGTGAACACGCCCGACAGCAACGGCCGCATCAGCTCGGCCGCCAGCAGCGAGGCGCGCGGCACGGCCAGGCCATCGGCCTCGGTGCGGTTGGTCAGGCCCCAGTCGTAGACCGAGGGGTGCTGCCCCACACCTTGCGTTGCATCGGCGATCATTTGCACCGTGAAGCACGGCGACTGCACCGGCTCCGCAAAAATGCAGTGCACATGCGGCCCCAGCACCTGCCGCAGGCCAAAAGTGATACCCGCAGGCGCGCCGCCCACACCACACGGCAGGTAGACGATGAGCGGGTGCTCGGCATCCACCGCCACACCTTGCTCTGCCAGCTGCTTTTGCAGATGCAGCGCCGCCGCGCTGTAGCCCAGCAGCAGCGAGAACGATTGCTCGTCGTCCACAAAGTGGCACAGCGGGTTGCTGGCCGCCTCGGCGCGGCCTGCGGCTACGGCGCGCTCGTAGTCGCCCGCGTGCTCCACCACCAACACACCACGCTTTCGCAGACGCTCTTTCTTCCACTCCTTGGCATCGGCCGACATGTGCACCGTGGCCTGAAAACCCAGGGCAGACGCCACCACACCAATGCTCATGCCCAGGTTGCCCGTGGAGCCCACCGCCACCTGGTAGCGGCCCAGCACCTCGCGCGCCTGTGGCGTGGCCAGCGCGCGGTAGTCGCCGCCGGACTGCACCAGGCCATGCTGCTGCGCCAGTCCCTCGGCGAACTCCAGCACCTCGTGCATGCCACCCCGGGCCTTGATGGAGCCTGCGACGGGCAGGCTGTGGTCGGCCTTGATGAACAGGCGACCTTGCCCCTCGGCCATGCCCAATGCGGGCTGCAGCGCGGCGGCGGGCAGCAGGGGCGACTCCACCACGCCCCCTGTTGCGGCCAACTCGGGGAACACCTGGGCCAGCAGCCCGGCAAAACGCGCCAAACGCGCCGCCGCTGCTTTCGTATCATCCAGACTAATAGTCCTGCCCAATGCGGACATCGCTGCAGCGGGCCTTGCCTGCCGGGCCGGGTTACTCCACAGGGCAGGCTGGGCATTGCGCAGGCGGGTGGCCAGCAGGGCATCCACAGTGGCTGAAGGTTCGACAAGTGTCATGGCGCATTCATCTCGGTATGTCTTGCCCACATTCTTCGCCCGTCACGCGCCTGTCACAAGCCATTTATATTGAGCAAAGCATTAGTATTAATAATGGATATTCGCCTCACCCCCTCCCTGCTCGCCTGGTTGCGCAGTTTTGATGCAGCGGCCCGCCATGGCAGTTTTACCAAGGCGGCCGCCGAGCTGTGCATCACCCAGGGCGCCGTGAGCCAGCAGGTCAAGCAGCTTGAAGACTGGCTGCGCCACCCCCTCTTCTTGCGCACCCCGCGCGCGCTGGTGCCCACGCCCGAGGGCAAATGGCTGGCCGTGGTACTGCGCGAGAGTTTTGATGCCATCGAAAGCACGCTGGCCCAGATGCGCCAACCGGCCGAGGCCGCCACCGCCACGCTGAGCTGCTCGCCCTCCTTCGCCATGAGCTGGCTCACGCCCCGGCTGGGCGACTTCTTTCGCCAGCACCCGCACACCGGGCTGCGCGTGTTTGGCGAGTTCCACACGCTGGACCGCACCCGCATGGTGCGCGACGGCGTGGAGGCCGCCGTGCGCTTTGACCTGGGCGGCTACCGCGACCTGAACGCCACCGTGTTCCTGGACGAATGGCTCATCCCCGTGGCCAGCCCCGAGTTCCTGGCCCGCCACCCGCCCATCACCACGCCCGAGGATCTGCACGGCGACTGGCTGCTGCACGACGGCAGCGCCTGGGACGGTGCAGACACCTATGAGGAATGGCAACACTGGTATGCGCAGATGGGCGCCGCGCCCCCGCCCTGGGCGGGCGGCCAGCAGTTCAACCTGTCGCAACTCGCTCTGGGCGCCGCGCTCGCAGGCCAAGGCATCGCCATGGGCCGCGCCGCGCTGGTGCTGCAGGACGTGAAGGCCGGGCGCCTGGTGCCGCTGCTGGGGCGCAGCGTGACATCGCGCGCAGCCTATTCGTTTGTGACCACCACGCACCCCAGCCCGGCGATGGAGCTGGTGCGAGAGTGGCTGCTGGAAGAGGCACGGCGGTTTGGTGAGGAAAGGGCGCAGGTGCTGCCAGCGCCAGCGGTATGAAATGCGGCGGGAGCAGAAAGTCGCAGAAAGTCCCGACTTTCGGGTTTTCAGTGTTTTTGCCTGATTGGCGACGTATCTCAGATAGACCCGTTCGCCCTGAGCTTGTCGAAGGGCTGCTCGCAAGGATCGCCCTGGCTTCGACAAGCTCAGCCCGAACGGTTGAGGTAGATGTGTCTGAGACATGTACCTGATCAGGTGTTTTTGGCCCCTAGCGCTTGATAGGAAAGCGCCGCCAGCTATTGTTTTTGATAAGCCCCAACAGGCCGGGGCTGCCAGGGTTCACCCAGCTGTTTCACACCATCGGCAAGGCGCCCGTACCTCTGCGTTACAACAGGCACTGCCTCGTTAGACTCCCCAGCGCACCCCGCCACGGCATCCACACCTTCACGCATGACCTCTGCCAGCCCCGACACCACCACAGCCGCCGCAAACGCCTTCATCCAGCGCTGGCAACACAACACCGCCAGCGAGCTGGCCACCGCGCAAAGCTTTGTGATGGACCTGTGCGAGCTGCTGGGCGTGACCAAGCCCCACCCCACGCCCGAGCAGGACTACATGTTCGAGCGCCCCGTGACCTTTGCCCATGGCGACGGCAGCACCAGCGCCGGGCGCATCGACTGCTACCGGCGCGGCCACTTTGTGCTGGAGGCCAAAAAGCTCAAGGCCGGCAGCCACACCAAGGGCTTTGACGACGGCCTGCTGCGCGCCCGCAGCCAGGGCGAGGCCTACGCCCGCGCCCTGCCCGCAGCCGATGGCCGCCCGCCATTCGTGTTGGTGGTGGACGTGGGCACCGTGATTGAGGTGTATGCCGAGTTCAGCAAAACCGGCGGCACCTACACCCCCTACCCCGACCCGCGCAGCCACCGCATCGCGCTGGCCGACCTGGCCCGGCCCGAGGTGCAAGACCGCCTGCGCCGCATCTGGACCGACCCCGACAGCCTCAACCCCGCCCGCATCAGCGCCCAGGTCACCCGCGACGTGGCCGCGCTGCTGGCCCAGCTGGCCAAGTCGCTCGAAAGCGGCGGCAGCGGCGCAAACTTTAAGCCAAATCAGGCCCCAGCTCTTACCAGTCAATCGCCAGTAGCTCCTGAAACCGTAGCAGCCTACCTCACCCGCTGCCTCTTTTCGATGTTCGCCGAAGACGTGGAGCTGCTGCCCAAAGGCGCTTTTCTGGGCCTGCTGCAAACCCACCGCGACGACCCCGCCACGCTGCAGCAGATGCTGCGCATCTTGTGGGCCGACATGGACCGGGGCGGCTTTTCTGCCGCGTTGGCCAAGCCCGTACTGCACTTCAACGGCAAGCTCTTCAAGGGCGCTGCCGAAGACGGCTACAGCCTGCTGCTCACGCCCGAGCAGGTCGATTTGCTGATTGCAGCCGCAAAGTGCAACTGGCGCGAGGTGGAGCCCGCCATCTTCGGCACCCTGCTGGAGCGCGCCCTCGACCCCACCGAGCGCCACGCCCTGGGCGCCCACTACACGCCCCGCGCCTATGTCGAGCGCCTGGTGCTGCCCACCGTCATCGAGCCCCTGCGCGCCGACTGGGCCAACGCCCAGGCCGCCGCCCTGGTGCTGGCGCACGAAGCCGCCGCGCTGCAAGGCAAGGCGGCAGAGGCCAAGCTGGCCGAGGCCCGCGCCGAGGTCAAAAAATTCCACCACCAGCTGTGCACCACCCGCGTGCTCGACCCGGCCTGCGGCAGCGCCAACTTTCTGTACGTGACGCTGGAGCACCTGAAGCGCCTGGAGGGCGAAGTCGTCAACCAGCTCGAAGCCCTTGGCCACACGCAAGACCAGCTCGGCTTTGAAGGCGAAACCGTCACCCTGCAGCAACTGCGCGGCATCGAGCTGAACGAACGCGCCGCCGCCCTGGCCGAGCTGGTGCTGTGGATTGGCTACCTGCAGTGGCACATCCGCACCCGCGGCAACGCCGCTGTGGCCGAGCCCGTGGTGCACAACTACGGCAACATCGAATGCCGCGACGCCGTGCTGGCCTGGGATGCGCAAGAGCTGGCGTACGACGATGCGGGCCAACTGCTCAGCCGCTGGGACGGGCGCACGTATAAGACCCACCCTGTGACGGGCGAACAAGTGCCCGACGAAGCCGCCCAGGTGCCGCAATGGCGCTACGTGGGCGCCCGGCAGGCGCAGTGGCCGCAGGCGGATTTCATTGTGGGGAACCCGCCGTTCATTGGCGCCGCCAGCATGCGCGCCGCTTTGGGCGACGGCTACGTGCAAGCCCTGCGCGGCGCCTGGCCCGAGGTGCCCGAAAGCGCGGACTTTGTGATGTTCTGGTGGCACCACGCCGCCGCGCAAGTGGCTGCAGGCCACACGCGGCGCATGGGCTTGATTACCACCAACAGCCTGCGCCAGACCTTCAACCGGCGCGTGGTTGAGGCGAGATTGTCCCCCCCCCCCCACGAAAGCGACAATTTCTGCGGTACAGCCGTTGCATCTGGTCATGGCGATTCCCGACCACCCGTGGGTGGACGGTGCCGGAAACGCCGACGTGCGCATTGCCATGACGGTGGCGGCACCCGGAGCCGCCCAAGGGCAATTGCTGACGGTGACCGGCGAGCGGCCCGGCGAGCATGGGGAAGTGGCAGTAACACTGGCCGAGCGCACCGGGGTGATTCATGCAGATTTGAGTGCGGGCGCTAATGTGGCTAGCGCCCACGCGCTAAACGCCAACCTAAACCTCAGCAATCGCGGCGTTCAGTTGTTCGGTGCGGGCTTCATTGTGGAACCGGAACAAGCCGCAACATTGGGCAACTTCCCGCTCATTCGCCATTACCGCAATGGCCGCGACCTGACGGACAAGCCGCGTGGCGTCATGGTCATCGACGCCTTTGGACTGACAGCGGAGGAATTGCGGGAGCAACAACCTGCGGCGTACCAATGGTTGTTAGCCAACGTCAAGCCAGAGCGCGATCTCAACAATAGAGCCAGCTACCGCGATAACTGGTGGCTATTTGGAGAGCCGCGCAAGGTGCTTCGTAAGCAAATCGCTGGCCTACCCCGCTACATCGCCACGGTCGAAACTTCCAAACATCGCACCTTCCAGTTCCTGGACGCCAGCATCCTGCCCGACAACAAGCTGGTGGCGATTGCCCTGCAAGACGCCTTTGCACTGGGCGTCCTTTCCAGTCGCCTCCACGGCGATTGGGCACTGGCGGCTGGTAGCTGGCTCGGCGTCGGCAACGATCCGGTGTACGTCAAATCCCGCTGCTTCGAAACCTTCCCCTTCCCCGACGAAGACACCGGCCTGACCCCTCCCCTGCGCGAACGCATCGCAAACCTCGCCGAACAAATCGACGCCCACCGCAAGCGCGTGCTGGCACCCGAATCCGGCAACACCGGCCTCACCCTCACCGGCCTCTACAACGTGCTGGCCGCCCTGCGCGAAGGCCGCGCGCTCACGGCCAAAGAGAAAACCCAGCACACCCAGGGCCTGGTGGGCGTGCTGCGCGAGCTGCACGACGAGCTGGACACTGCCGTGCTGGCTGCCTATGGCCTGCCCGCCACCGCCACCACCGACGACATCCTGGCCCACCTGGTGCAGCTCAACACCCAGCGTGCGGCCGAAGAAGCCCAGGGCCGCGTGCGCTGGCTGCGGCCCGCGTTTCAGAATCCGCAAAATTCACTACAAAAACAAGAGCTGCTACCGCAAGATGAACAAGCGCCAGAGGCTGATTTGGATAGTGAAAAACCACTATCAAAACCAGAGCAAACCAAACCCGCCCAACACCCCTGGCCCCCCACCCTGCCAGAGCAGGTGCGCGCCGTGGCCGACGCACTGGCCGCCAGCCCCTTCCCGCTCACCCTGCCCGCCATTGAGGCCCACTTCAAAGGCCGTGGCCCGTGGAAGAAGGGCCTGCCCACGCTGCTGCAAACGCTGGAGGCGCTGGGCCGGGCGCAGGCCGTGGCTACCGAGGGTGGAGCAGCCTGGCGGGGATAGCGCCGCAATCTCTCCATCACCAAACGGGAAAAACCATGAAAACACTGATCGTTGCTTGCGCCCTTGTATCTCTGGCTACGACTTCGTGGGCCGTCAACAAATGCACAGGGCCAGACGGCAAAGTGTCGTTTCAGGACGCACCCTGCGCAGGCAAAGGTGAAACGCTGGATGTGCGTCCCGCAGCGGGGGACGCGCCCGCCAAAACTGGAGTCACTACACAACCCCAGGCGGCTGTACCCACTGCGCCCGCGAGCGCGCCCACTGCCCCGCAGGCCGCACAGCCGCCTCAAGTGCCCCCGCCCGCTCCAACCAAATCTGCGCTGGTTGCCGAAGCCGATGCCTGCCTGGCTTGGTACAAGCCACTGCTGCGCGACCCCGCTGGTGCTTACTACACCGCTCCGTCCAAAGACAGGCGCGTGGTCACCATCACGGTTCATGCGACCAATGGCTACGGCGGCTATGTCACCCAGGCTGCTGATTGCGAGTTCATCAACGGTCGTTTGGACAGCGACTGGACCAAGATTCACGCAAAACGTGCAGGTTGGCAGGTGAAGTAGCAGCGACCATTCTTGCCAAACAGGTGGTTAATTGATAATTAAAATACGCTTTTTCACCAATAAGCGTATAAATAGAATCATGCCTACCGACCTCATCCCCACCCTCGCCGCCGCCCGCAAGGCCCACCAGATGACCCAGGCCCAGCTGGCCGAAAGTGCGGGCCTCTCCCGCATGACGGTGCAGCGCACCGAAGGCGGCGACCTGGACCCCCGCTATTCCACCCTGGCCGAAATGGCGCGGGTGCTGGGTATGGACATCATTGCCGTGCCCAGCAGCCTGCGTCCCAGCCTGGAGGCGTTCATTCAGTCCGGCGGCAAGTTTCTGGGCCAGCCCGAGGGGGTGGATGCGCCGCCCTCGGTCGTAGACAGCCTGCGCCGCTGAGCCTGGCGACACCCCACCGCACTGGCAGGCCCACGCCCCATGAGCACCTCCATCCGCTACCTGCGCCTGTACCTGCACCGGCCGCCGCTGGCGAGCGGCGCTCCAGGGGAACGGGACGCCATCGGCTACCTCTCACAGTACGGCGACATCCTGCGGGTGTCGTTTGACGAGGCCTACATCCGCAACCCGCAGCGCCCCACCCTGTCGCTCAGCTACCAGGGCGCGGACGAGGCGGCCACGCAGCAAATTCTGGCGTCGGCGCGCGATGCGCGGCTGGTGCGCACCGATGGGCGCTGGCCGGTGTACTTTCAGAACCTGCTGCCCGAGGGCCACAACCGCGAGCGGCTGGCGCGCGAGCGGGGCTGCAGCCCCGACGACGAGTTCGAGCTGTTGGCCGCTGCAGGCCACGACCTGATGGGCGCACTGGAGGTGGAGCCCGTGCCCGCGCAAGACGGCATCCCGGACGTGGTGCGCCACTGGCACACCACCCAGGGGCTGGATGTGCTGGAGCCGGGGTTTGTGGAGTTCCCGGTGGAAGACGCGGCCTCGCTGCCCGGCGTGGTGACCAAGTTCAGCGCGGTGCAGGACGGCCGCCGCTACACGGTGCGCCGCCAGGGCGCGGCGGGCAGCGTGATCCTGAAGCTGCCCACCACGGCCCACCCCGACCTCGTGGCGAACGAGTACACGGGCTACCAGCTGTGCCGGGCGCTGGGCCTGCATTGCGCCGATGTGCAAGTCATCACCCGCGCCGAGGCCGACCTGCCCGACGCCGTGCCATTCAACGACATCCTGGCCGTGCAGCGCTTTGACCACCTGCCCGGTGGTGCCCGCGTGCACATGGAGGAGTTCAACCAGGTGCTGGGCTACACACCGCGCCAGAAATACGGCAAAACCCATGGCAAGGGCGCGCTGCAGGACTGGGCCACCATGCTGCGCGTGCTCAACCGCCTGAGCCGCCAGCCGGTGCAGGACACGCGCGAGTTTCTGGCGCGCATGGTGGCTTTCATATTGATGGGCAACACCGACGCCCACCTGAAAAACTGGGCCCTGGTGTACCCCGACGGCGGCTTGCCCCAGCTGGCCCCGGTGTACGACCCGGTGTGCGTTGCCGCGTTTTTAGAGGGCGTGCCTCCCAGCCAGTACGGCATGAACCGCGCCATCGACAACACGCTGCGCGCGTTGACCTGGGCCGACATGGAGGGCCTGATGAAATCCGCCGGCCTGCTGCGCGTGCCCCGGCACCTGGCGCTGCTGCGCGATGTGGTGAAACAGGCGCGCAGCCAGTGGCCAGCGCTGTTGCAGGGCGCGCCGGGCCCGGTGCGCAGCGTGGTGACCGAGCGGCTGGCGGGCGGCGTTGCGCTGGCCCGCTGACAGGGAGCGCTGCAAAATCGGCCGGCTTGCCGGTCAGGTTCTGCCCGGGCTGCAACTGTTGAGCGCTGACCCAATTTCTGGGGTTGCCGCCGACACGCACAGCGGCACCCTGCACATTTCACATCCACGGTGTTTCCATCCATGGCGATCGCCATCGCCCTTTCTTCTACAGTCCGCGACCCATGAACTTCGCCACCCTCTTCAAGATCGCCCTGGCCCTGCTGGTGGCGTTTTTTGCCGTCGAGAAGCTGCGGGTTCACTACGCCGACCAGCGACTGCAAACCCATGGCATGGCCGCTGTCACGCCGCCGCTGGCCGACAGCCCGGTGCAGGCGGCCACCAGCACGGTGGCTTTCGAGCTCCGGGGCTACCAGGTCAAGCCGCTGGCCGCGTTTGCGGTGCGCGCGCGGGTGTTGGCACGCGAAGACTATTACGTGGGCAAAGAAGCCGAGCTGTCCCCCCTGGACCTGGCCCTGGGCTGGAAGCGCATGGCCGACCCTGTGGTGTACGAGGCCCTTAACATCACCCAGGGCGGCCGCTGGTACCGCTATTCCTGGCGTGACCAGCCGCCCATCCCGGTGCAGGAGATCATCGAATCGTCGGCCAACATGCACATGATTGCGGCCACGCCTGCGGTGGAAAGGGCACTCAAAAAGGCGCGTGCGGGGGACAACATCCACATCACCGGCAAGCTGGTCGAGGTGACACACCCCAGCGGCTGGCGCTGGACGAGTTCGCTCACACGGACGGATTCAGGGGCCAATTCCTGCGAGCTGGTGTTTGTAGAGGCCGTGCAGGTGGAGAACTGACACTCCGCGCTGCCTCAGGTTACGCAGCAACTCCCGATTTGATAGCTACCAGCGCTTATCCAGCCTGCGCCAGACGCTGTTTTTGATGCAAATATTTACATCGCTACAGGGCAACCCCGGGGCTGGCGCGCCCCAAGTCTGGGTACCCTTGGAAAGGCAACACCCGTTCCGATCCCCCACCCGAAAGGATGCCCATGGCCAAAATCCTGGAAGTGAAATATGAAAACCAGGCCGACGCACGCGTGTGCGAGGTGGCCTACGAAAGCCAGGCCGACCTGTGCTGGCACGAGGTGGCCTACGCATCGCAGGCCCGGGGCGATGGCATCTGGTTTTTTGTGGGCTATGCGAACCAGGCAACGTTCAAGGTGTACCGCGTCAAGCACGCCAGCCAGGCCGACCTGACGATCTTCAAGGTGAGCACGCCCGAGCAGGCGGGCTGGCGCAACAAAGACCACCTGCTGGTGGGCAAGCTGGGCTGAGCCCCGCACCGCGCGCGGCGCCACCCTGCAGCAGCGCCCCTCAGCCGCCCACGTATTTCTGCACCTGCTCGCCCAGGCCCGTGCCGCCCAGGCGCACCACATCGCCGGGCTTCAGAAACCAGGGCGCGGGCTTTTGCCCCAGGCCCACGCCAGCGGGCGTGCCGGTGAGCACGATGTCGCCGGGCTCCAGCGTCATGAACTGGCTGATGTACGACAGCACGGTGGGCACGCCAAAGATGAAGTTGCGCGTGCTGCCGCTTTGCACGCGCTGGCCGTTCACCTCCAGCCACAGGTCGATGGCGTGGGGGTCGGGCACCTCGTCGGCCGTGGCCAGCCAGGGGCCGATGGGGGCAAAGGTGTCGTAGCTCTTGCCCTTGTCCCACTGGCCGCCGCGCTCCATCTGCCAGGCGCGCTCGGACACATCGTTGGCCAGCACATAGCCCGCCACGTGCTGCAGCGCATCGGCCTCGGCCACATGCTGTGCGCGGGTGCCGATGACGATGCCCAGTTCCACCTCCCAGTCGGTCTTGGTGGCGCCGGGCGGAATGCGCACGTCGTCGTGGGGGCCGCTGAGCGACGTTACGGCTTTCATGAAGAGCACGGGTTCTGCCGGAGGCTGCAGCCCGGCCTCGCGCGCGTGGTCAGCGTAGTTGAGGCCCACGCACACAATCTTGCCCACGCCGCCCACCGGGCTGCCCAGGCGCGGCGGGCCAGACACGGCGGGCAGGCGGCTGGCGTCGATGGCGGCCAGCGCGGCCAGGGTGCGGGGGTTGAGCTGCGCGGGGCCGATGTCGGGCAGCAGCATGGACAGGTCGCGCAGCGTGCCCTGGCTGTCCAGCAGGCCTGGCTTTTCCTGGCCGGGCTGGCCGTAGCGGATGAGTTTCATGGTGGTGCCCCGAGGTAAAACGTGGATCGTAAACACGAAGTAGCATCGTGCCCGCCTACTGCGCGACACCGCGCGACAGAATGCTCTTTATTTGATAGCTTCCAGCGCTTTCCCATCAAGCGTTAGAGGCCGATTTGACATAAATTTCATGCCCCCTGCCCCCGACCTTCCCGCCCACCCGCGGCCGCGCAGCCCCTCTGACCTGTTCTGGTCCTTCACCTGGCTGGCCCTGCAGGGCTTTGGCGGCGTGCTGGCCGTGGTGCAGCGCGAGCTGGTCGAAAAGAAACGCTGGATGACGAACGAGGAGTTTGTGGAGGACTGGGCCGTGGCGCAGATCATGCCGGGGCCCAACGTGGTCAACCTCAGCATCATGATTGGCGACCGCTACTTTGGCCTGCGCGGCGCGTTGGCGGCGCTGGCGGGCATGCTCACCTTTCCTTTGGCCGTGGTGCTGGCCCTGGCCATGGTGTATGCCGAGTTCTCCAGCCATCCGGCGGTAGCGGGTGCGCTGCGCGGCATGGGAGCGGTGGCGGCTGGGCTGATTGCGGGAGTGGGCATCAAGCTCTTTGCCTCCATCAAAACCCACCCGCTGGGACGCCCGCTGTGCGTGGTCTTCACGGCGCTGACCGTGGTGGTCATGGTGGTGCTGCGCTGGCCGCTGTGGTGGACGCTGCCGGTGGTGGGTGGCGCGGCATGCCTTCTGACGTGGCGAAAGCTGGCGCCATGACCGGCGCAATGACCGAGGCCCTGACCACAGCGCCGCTGCTCGCGCTCGGCCCAGCAGACTGGCTGAACCTGTTTTTGTACTACCTGTCGCTGTCGTTGCTGGCCGTGGGCGGCGCCATTGCCACCGCCCCCGAGATGCACCGCTTTCTGGTCGAGCGCCAGGCCTGGCTGACCGACCCGCAGTTCAACGCCTCCATCGCCATCGCCCAAGCCGCTCCAGGGCCAAATGTGCTCTTCATCGCGTTGCTGGGGTGGAACGTGGGCATCAACGCGGGCGGCCCCGGTTTCAGCGGCTGGTTGCTGGGTGCCCTGGGCATGCTGGTATGCATGCTGGGCGTGATGCTGCCCAGCAGCCTGCTGACGTGGCTTGCCACCCGCTGGGGCCACCGCAACCGCGAGCGGCGCGGTGTGCGGGCCTTCAAGCAAGGCATGGCGCCAGTGGTGATCGGCCTGCTGCTGGCCACCTCTTGGGTGCTGGCGCGCGCCCATGGGGGCCCTGCCGAGGCCTGGCCCCTGTGGCTGCTGAGCGCAGCCACCGTGCTGCTGGTGTGGCGCACCAAGCTGCACCTGCTGTGGATGCTGGGTGCCGGAGCGGTGCTGGGCGCGCTGGGCTGGGTCTGATGCCGTGTGTCTATCGCTGCAAAGCGCCGATCTTCGCAACAGGGATGGACTGAAAGGCTGAGCGCAGCACATCCATGGGCACATTGCCATTGCCCTCCAGCAACACGCTGTTGGGCAGCAGCATGACCAGCGTAGCGCCGGTTCCATCCTTGCGATAGCTCTCCTTGTAGGCCACACCGTCGCGCCGGTACACGCGCTCCACCTCGTCGGCGGTTTCACGGTCCAACGTGTTGCGTGACCATGACGTCATGCCAAGAGCCAGCGCGGGCACGGCGCCAACGTCCTGCACCCGGATTTCAATCAGCTGGTCCCCCTCGGTGTACTGGGCGCTCACGTTGGTGAACTGCATTCCCAACGCTCCGTCTGCACGGGCCTCTACCGCTGTGCGGGGCATACTGCCCAGCGTTTCGGGCAGCAATGCACGCAAGGTCTCAGGCGGCACCGGCGCGGCGCCTTTGCCTCCAAGCGCCGCACTCATCATGTCGCCCATTGCTTTGCCTGCTTCCTGCGTGTCGCCCCGGGCATTCGCCTCTTCCATGCGGCGGCTGGCCGCCTCGACCTTGGCGGTATCAATGCGAATATCCGTGCCGGGCACCGTGATCCTGGCACCTGAGCCTTGAACGGAAGCCCCCCCC
>JADHED010001328.1_pt1 | contig 21868 bp, 20 predicted proteins | sample 8952041 | NCBI WGS metagenome assembly JADHED01 (sample SAMN16124423, study PRJNA663239) | bioreactor sludge metagenome | isolation source: sludge (control) | place: India:Bengaluru | collected 2018-09-08
AACTACTTCAGCTCGTGCGGCTATGACCTAGGTTGATCAGAAACCGCTCTAGTGCACTGGCGCATCATCACTCACGGCATGCCGCACTTCATCGTTGCGGGCATCCGCTCACAGATTTCCCTCGTCATTTCAATCGACATGCAGTCCATCGGCGTTGGCGTGCCCATCATGCCGGGCATCGCCCTGCGCCGGCGTCACCAGCCAGTCCCGCGTCTCCGCAACGAGGCATGCGCCCCCGCTCCGTCGCGGCAGTGGACCGCACAATAATCCCATTCTGTCGTGCGAAACGGACTTGACGCCGCCTCCGCGGTCTGTAGTCTATAACTCTAGTAGATTGGTTAACAAAGGACATGGCTGATGCGCCACATCGACGCGACCCAAACCCCGCTCTGGTCTCTGGTCAGTGGCCTGAACCTGCTGTTGTCGCAAGACATCGACGATGACGCCGTCTGCTGCGCCGTCGTTGCGAAGCGCTTGAGGCGCGCCCTCCGTGCCGATTGGCTGCCGCCAGAGGCGCGGCGAAGCGCTGACGACACCTACCAGCGCCATCTTCTCTATGAAGACGAGGCCGGACGGTTCAGTGTCGGCAGCTTTGTCTGGAAGCCGGGCCAGGCGACACCGGTGCACGATCACACGGGCTGGGGCGTCGTCGGCGTCGTCGATGGTGAGCTTGTTTCCGAGAATTTTGCCCCCGATCCGGAAGGCCGGCTGGCACAGACATCGGTGGTGGCCCTGAAGCCGGGCGCGACGACATGGCTGTTCCCCGCAGCTGGCGACATCCACAGGATCGTCAACCCGTCCACCCGGAATACCGCAATCAGCATTCACGTCTACGGCGCTCCATTCGCAGCCGTATGCCGCAACCGATACGGTCTCGAGACCAACATGGCACCGGCAGCAGCTTTACCGAGCGCAGCCGATGGTATCCGTGCGGCGCCCGCGCGATCTCTCAGCCGTGGATGAGGAGGGGGACCTATGGACGACATCAGGACCGACACGCTACCCGGTAAGACCCAGATCTATGACGGGATTCTCGAGACCATCGGCAACACGCCACTGGTCCGCTTGCGAAAACTCGCCGAAGACACCGGCTGTTTGGCCGACATCTTGGGCAAGTGCGAATTCTTTAATCCGCTAAGTTCCGTGAAGGATCGCATCGGCCTGGCCATGGTGCGCGCAGCCGAACGTGACGGGCGCATCGGCGAACGAACAGTGCTGGTGGAGCCGACCTCTGGCAACACCGGTATTGCTCTCGCGTTCGTCGCTGCCGTGCGTGGCTATCGGCTGATCCTGACCATGCCGGAAAGCATGTCTCTGGAGCGCCGTAAGATGCTCTTGCTGCTCGGCGCCGAGATCGTGCTGACGCCGGCCGCCAAGGGAATGCCAGGTGCCGTCGCCAAGGCCGAAGAAGTCATGCGGTCCACGCCTGGTGCGGTCATGTTGCAGCAGTTCGCCAATCCAGCGAACCCCGAGATCCATCGCCACACCACCGCCGAGGAGATCTGGTGCGACACCGGTGGGCAGGTTGACGTGATCGTATCCGGTGTTGGCACCGGGGGGACAATCACCGGCTGCGGCGAGGTCTTGAAGCAAAGACGGCCGAGCCTTCGCATCGTCGCTGTCGAACCTGAGGACAGCGCGGTGCTCTCTGGCGGGACACCGGGCCCGCACAAGATTCAAGGGATCGGTGCCGGATTCGTCCCCGCCGTCCTGAACACCGGCATCATCGACGAGATCATTCGCATCGGCAATGCAACGGCGGTCAAGACGGCCCGGTACGCCGCGCGGACCGAGGGGTTGCCCGTAGGGATCTCTTCCGGTGCGGCGCTGGCGGCAGCAATCGAGGTCGGCCGCCGGCCGGAGATGAAGGGCAAGTCGATCGTCGTCATCCTGCCATCGTTCGCCGAGCGCTACCTGTCAACGGTGCTGTTTGAAGGAATTGGCACCGACTTAGACCCTCCAAAGAACACATCCGCTATCTAGTTCAACAAAACATGCCTGTGCCCAGCGGGAACATCTGCACGTTCGCGTCAGTCCCGCTGTCTAATAATGTTGAAATCAGCAGAGGAAGAACTCGTGGCAAGTGATCCCACCACTTATTCGGCCCTAGGAGATGTCGCCGCACGGCAACTCGCTAACGCGACCAAGACCGTTCCGCAGCTCTCATCGATTACCCCGCGCTGGCTGGTGCATTGTCTGCAGTGGGTCCCCGTGGAGGCTGGCATTTACCGCCGCAACCGCGTCAAGGACGCCACCAGTGTTGCCGTCGATTGCTCCGGCAGGGATGAGCGAAGCCTACCGGAAACGTTCGTCGACTACGAAGAAAATCCGCGCGAGTACATGTTGAGCTCGGTGAACACTGTGCTCGAAGTCCACACCCGCGTCTCAGATCTTTATAGCTCTCCTTATAGTCAGACTGGCGAGCAACTTCGCCTGACAATTGAGACCATCAAAGAGCGGCAGGAAAGCGAGCTCGTTAACAACGCCGAATATGGCCTGCTCCACAATGTCGTGCCCTCGCAACGGATCGATACCCGCAGTGGCCCACCCGCCCCAGATGATTTGGACGAGTTGATCGCGCTCGTCTGGAAGGAGCCGGCATTCTTCCTTGCGCACCCGCGCGCCATCGCAGCGTTTGGGCGCGAGGCCACCTATCGCGGCGTGCCCCCGCCAACCGTCACCCTGTTTGGATCGCCGTTTCTCACTTGGCGCGGGATCCCGCTGATCCCGACCGACAAGCTGCAGATCGTCGATGGCAAGACCGATATTTTGCTCCTGCGAACGGGGGAGGCAAAGCAGGGCGTTGTTGGCCTCTATCAGCCCAATTTGCCCGGCGAGCAGAGCATGGGCCTTTCGGTCCGCTTCATGGGGATCAACCAGAAGGCGATCGCTGCCTACCTCGTCTCCCTCTACTGCTCCCTCGCAGTCCTGACCGAAGACGCGCTCGGAGTTCTCACGGATGTCGAGGTGGACAAGTATCATGATTACACCTGATTTCCTGCGGCCCGATGCGCCGTCACAGGCAACGTCTCCCGAAGGCGATGTTGCAGCGGCCGTCGAGGCAGCTGCCAGCGCGCTCGCGTCGTTGCCGGATCCGCAGCTCCTGACGCGCATGGCGAACGCAATGTTTGCCGCCTCGCCGGGTGCGGGGCTGGTAAGCAACGCCTCACCGGAAGCGGCGGCCGATGCCGCCGCCGCACCGGCACCTCTGCCTGGGTCTGTAGCGCCATTGTCGCTGGACGGCATTGCGCACGGAACAGGTGCACCGTACCCATCCCTCGGCGGGGCATCGATCGCCCCGCCCTTCCCCGGCGCCATTCCGGTGCCGGGTGAAGCCGAGCTCCAAGCGCTCGTGGCCAAGCTCGCAAATCCAAGGCTTCCGGCAGCGTCTGGCGCGACCGACTCTTCCTATTATTTCCTGGCCAGTGCCCTGCCGGTGCCATCGGGGGGCCGGCCATCCGGGACCGGGGCATTCGCCGATGTTCCAGCCCTCGCCACGACTCCGCATCCCCCCTTCGATGTCATGGCGGTCAGACGGGATTTCCCAATCCTTCACGAGCATGTGCACGGCCGACCGCTGATCTGGTTTGACAACGCCGCCACCACTCAGAAACCGCGTGCGGTCATCGAGCGCTTGGAACATTTCTACCAGCACGAGAACTCAAACATTCATCGTGGGGCACATCAACTCGCAGCCCGAGCCACCGACGCCTATGAGAATGCCCGAGAGAAGGTCCGCCGCTTCCTGAACGCATCCTCGGCCGAGGAGATCGTCTTCGTTCGCGGTGCGACCGAAGCAATCAACCTCGTAGCGCAGAGTTGGGGCCGACAGAATATCGGTGAGGGCGATGAGATCGTCATCACCTGGCTGGAGCATCACGCCAACATCGTGCCGTGGCAGCAGTTGTGCGCGGAGAAGGGTGCGCGGCTCAGGGTCGTTCCCGTTGATGATCACGGCCAAGTGCTGCTCGATCGCTACGAGCGGCTCCTTGGGCCGCGCACGCGGCTTGTGGCACTGACCCAGGTCTCAAATGCGCTCGGCACCATCACGCCGGCACGACAGATGGTCGAGATGGCTCGCCGGTACGGGGCGCGTGTCCTCGTCGATGGTGCCCAGGCGGTGCCACACATGGCGATCGACGTGCAGAGCCTGGACTGCGACTGGTACGCTTTCTCCGGTCATAAGATCTTCGGACCAACGGGGATCGGCGGCCTCTACGGCAAGGCGCCTGTGCTCGAGGCCATGCCGCCCTGGCAGGGCGGCGGCAACATGATCCGCGACGTGACTTTCGAGAAAACCGACTATCAACCGGCGCCGGCCCGCTTTGAGGCCGGAACGGGAAATATTGCCGACGCCGCTGGCCTCGCCGCTGCGATCGACTATCTCCAGCAGGTTGGCCTGGAGACCATCAGCCGTTACGAGCACGAACTGCTCCTCCATGCGACGCGGTTGCTCACCAACGTCCCCGGCTTGCGCCTGATCGGAACCGCAAGCGAGAAGGCGGCCGTTCTTTCCTTCGTGCTTGCCGGCTTCCGCAGCGAAGACGTCGGCGAGGCGCTTGACCACGAAGGCATCGCGGTCCGGGCTGGCCACCACTGCGCCCAGCCCACCCTGCGGCGCTTTGGTGTCGAGAGCACCGTTCGCGTATCGCTCGCGTTCTACAACACCTTCGCCGAAATCGACACGCTGGCCGCGGCATTGTGGCGCATTCGCAGCCAAACCCCGCGGATCGGATGATTCAGGTCCTTGTCAGGAAACGAAACGCCAATGCTGCGCTCCACCCTTGGCCATCTGGCGCTCGTCTCCGGACGTGCCCCAGGCTATCGCCCGCAAGAAGACGGGCAGAACGAAAAGCTCTGGACGCGGCTGCGCCAGGAAGCCGAAGACGCCGTCGCCCGCGAACCAAGGCTGGCACGGTTGTTCTTTGATTCAATTCTCAACCAGTCATCGTTTGAACATGCGGTCTTTCATCGCATCGCGGCCCGGCTCCACAATGATGTCGCCCCCCTCGCGCAACTGACCGAGGTCTTTCGCAAGGCGCTCTCCGCCGATGCCGCGATCGGTGAGGCCTTGAGCGCCGACATCGCGGCGGTGGTGGAGCGGGATCCCGCCTGCGACCGCTTCATCGAACCCTTCCTTTACTTCAAGGGATTCCACGCCATCCAGACCCATCGCGTGGCGCACTGGCTGTGGCACAACAACCATCGCGACTTCGCGCTCTACCTGCAGAGCCGATCGTCCGACGTCTTCCAGACCGACATCCACCCCGAAGCGCGTTTCGGACGCGGCATCTTCCTCGATCATGCGACCGGTCTGGTCGTCGGCGCCACCGCCGTCATCGAGGACGAGGTGTCTCTGTTGCAGAACGTCACCTTGGGCGGCACCGGCAAGGAAAGCGGCGAGCGGCACCCGAAAATCCGGCGCGGGGCGATGATCGGTGCCGGCGCGAAAATCCTCGGCAACATCGAGGTCGGCAGCTGCGCCCGGGTCGCTGCAGGATCGGTGGTGCTTCGCCCCGTCCCAGCGAACGCGACGGTCGCGGGCGTACCGGCGCGGGTCGTCGGCACTGCTGGCTGCTCTGAGCCCGCCCGAACGATGGACCAGATCCTGAACGATCTGTCCTACGACTCCTTCAACTACACGATTTGAGGAGGCAAGCCGTGAGCTTCACAAACGCGCATCCAGAAACCCTGGCCTTGCACGCTGGCTACCGCGCTGACCCGGCAACCGGCGCCGTCGCGGTGCCGATCTATCAGACGACGTCTTATCAGTTTCAGCATACCGAGCATGCCGCCAATCTGTTTGCGTTGAAGGAACTCGGGAACATCTACACACGGATCATGAATCCCACGACCGACGTCCTCGAAAAGCGAATTGCAGCGCTGGAGGGTGGCGTTGCGGCACTTGGCGTCGCGTCGGGACAGGCAGCTTCGGCAGTGGCCATTCAGAACCTCGCCGTTGCCGGCGACAACATCGTGAGCTCGACCGATCTCTACGGCGGCACCTGGAACCTCTTCGCCAACACGCTGAAGCAGCAAGGCATTGAGGTGCGGTTTGTCGATCCTGTGGACCCTGAAAACTTCCGCCGCGCCACCGATGCCCGCACCCGTGCCTACTACGCCGAGACGCTGCCCAATCCGAAGCTGACGGTCTTTCCGATCGCCGAAGTCGCGGCGATCGGCCGCCCGCTCGGCATTCCGCTGATTGTCGACAACACGGCAGCGCCAATTCTGGCCCGGCCGTTCGACCACGGCGCAGCGATCATCGTCTACTCCACAACCAAGTATCTCGGCGGCCACGGCACGTCGATCGGCGGGGTGATTGTCGATGGCGGCAACTTCGACTGGGCAGCGCACCCTGAACGCCAGCCGCTCCTGAACACCCCCGATCCCAGCTATCATGGTGCGGTGTGGGTCGAAGCAGTCAAGCCATTGGGTCCCATCGCCTACATCATCAAGGCACGGGTCACCCTGCTGCGCGACCTTGGGCCGGCGCTCAGTCCGTTCAATGCCTTCCAGGTCATCCAGGGCATCGAGACGTTGGCGCTGCGCATTCAACGCCACAGCGAAAACGCTCAAGCAGTTGCCGAGTTTCTGACGGCCCAACCGCAGGTGAAGCGGGTTGTCTATCCAAGCCTGCACAAGGGCGAGCAGCGGCGGCGGGCGGAGACGTACCTCAAAGGCGGTTTCGGCGGCCTCATCGTCTTCGAGTTGGAAGGGGGGCGCGAAGCGGGCCGCCGATTCATCGACGCGCTGCAGCTCTTCTACCACGTCGCCAACATCGGCGATGCGCGTTCCCTCGCCATTCACCCGGCGACGACGACGCACTCGCAGCTCGACGAAACTGAACAGTTGAAAAGCGGTGTTGGCGAAGGTGACGTGCGGCTGTCGATCGGCATCGAGCACATCGACGACATCATCGCCGATCTCGACCATGCCCTCGCCGCCGTCGCGGTGGTTACGGCCGCCGCTTAGTAGAAGGCATGATTAATGGTTCGCAACCCGCTCCGGCGACGATCCGGCGCCAAGACGAGCGCAGTGCATGCATCGGATTTACCCAAGCTGAATGAGGCGATCTTCATGAGCAATCTGGTAACGGCGTTCGTTGCGGTTTCCTTGCTTATGGCATGCAGCCTTCAACCCGATCATCCGCCGGACGTCCTGCTATCAGCGTATGGAGGGGTGGGTGACCGAATGGGGGATTGCATGCGCTATGCATCCGAGTCGGCCTGTCTCAGGCAGACATGGGGTGCCGACGACGGCGACTGAGGATCTGCCAGCACCACCCCGGGTTTGCCGGCGGCCTAGCGGGAGATCTCGCGTTCTTGCGATCGCGCGCTGGATGCCTACGAAGGCTTCCCGCACCTCTACATCACGGAGCGCATCAGCATGGCTCTGCCCAACGGCCGCCGCGCCAAGCCGATGGCCTATGTCATGAACGGCCCGCGCCAGCGCGACTACAGCCCGGCGCCGGCCGGCTATCTCGCTTCGATCGCCGACGGCTACCGCGACTTCGACTTCGAGGATCTGGCTCCCTTGCGCGCGGCGCAGGCCGATCCGATTACCCTGGCTCGCCGCGACGGTTGATTGGCAGACATCGTTCACGATACTGCGAACTCGCTCGCCACCGCATCCGGCGCCACCTTCGCCTTGAAATCCGCCGTGAACCGACGCCGCGTTCTCATCGCGTATCCCTCCGTCATCCGGCGGAATACACCTTAACCCCCTGTCCCATTTTCCGGGTCCACATCGCATCTCTCCATTGGGCCGACGCCGTATATGAGATTCCTATGCGATGGGGCTCCCTTCCGCATCGTTTCCTTACGCGGGCTCATGCCATCGTCGGGTGAAACGAAGGCGGGCTCGTCATGCTCGATGTCCTTGCTCTGGCTGCTATCGCCGCGGCGTTCACGGCCACTTAAGCTTGCGCGTACCCGTGCGAAGGGCTGAGAGCGATCCCATGCTGATCGATTGTGTGCTTAGCGGCGGGGTGGCGCTGATCTTTCCCGCCAATTTCGCCTTCGCTCCCGTTCGCCCCGAGCGGTTCTGAGGGAGTTGGGTCATGACCATAGTCGGCGGGGCACGGGGATTGGGGTAAGCGATTTGCCGACGTTACGGCTGCTGAGCCGGCGGTTCGCGAGTTAAGCTGCGTGGAGACGGGTGTCGGGAGTATGAGGACGCATGGACGCCGCAGATGAACAAAAGGCCGTAGCCGACCAAAAGATTGTCGATTGCTTCCGCCAGATCCTGTTCTGGCCCCTGCAACTGATGCAGATCCGGCCAAGCCCCCTGAGCCCCGAACGCTGGACACTGCTTGAAAACGCCAGGCCGCCTTGCCCGTGGCAGCCGGAACCCGAGGCGTTTACCCCCAACCCTGAGCAGTTTCGCGAACGCCATTACATCGAGTTCATCACGTTCCTGCCCTACGTGCAGCGGTTGCTCTACGGCGAAGGCGGAGGGCCACAGGCGGCGCTACATGGCCGCTCGCCGATTCGCGTCTTCCGCCGGCGCGACGTTACCCATGCCCAACTCGTCTTCCCGGGCGATGATGCGGTGCTGTGCCTCGAAGTCGCTCGGTGTGAACTCCTCTTTTTCTATGATCTCGACATCGTCATTCTGGTCGTGGAAATCCGCGGCGACGGTCTCGGTCTGCAGCGTGCCCAGGAGGTGATGTTCCGGTTCGGCCGCGCCTACCCCCATTTCTGGCACGCCGACGGCCGGCCATCAAACTGCATGAAGCGCGTCGCTTGGCTCGCCGCCGACGGGTCAGAGTTGGCAGCCTCGGATTATGAACGCCGGGAACGCTACTTGAGGTTCGTCTCCTCGCACCGCGCGCCCTGCATCGCCTCTCACTGGGAGTTCCTGCTCGATCCGCTGGTTCCTCACTACTCAGATAAGCAGGGGCCATTGCGCGTGCGGCAGCTCGAATATCATCGGATGCCGCTCATGGCCTATCTTGCCGTCGACGACATGCAACAGCTTACCCGCGCTGACTTTATCCGCCTCGGGCTGGTGACGCATCCTGGCGATTCCACGGCATTGCCCTTTGCCAGCGGCTACCTCGACGACTTCGAGCGCCGCTTCTGTTATGACCGCTTCCATGACAGCCGCGCAACCCGGCTGGCGAGCGACACCCGCCTCATGTGCTGCGGTCACGCCTTCGTCATGGTCGGCAATAGCGGCTACCCCTTCTTTGGCGATACGGAAACCGGCCTCGCCGCGCAATTCGACCACCCCTACTTTGTGCTCGGCCTGGTCGCGCACATGCACAAGGCGGCGCTGCTAATGCTGCGCGACCGCTTGAACGGCGCGGTCAATCAGCTTGACCTGGGCAGTGTCAACTCGATCAAGGCATTCAAGCGCAGCATTCGCAACACCATGGAGGTCTTTCTGCGCTTCACCCATCGCTATTGGTTCCGGGAGATCTCGATACAGGTGCAAGCACACGACCTGTTTCATCTTTGGCGCAATCACCTCAGCACAGAGGAGTTGTACACGGAGGTGCGTCAGGAAGTTCACGACATGAGCACCTACTTGGACAGCGACGGACTCAGACGTCAGGCCGATACGGTTCTCAGGCTGACCGTTGTCACCGTGTTCGGTCTAATCGGGACATTTGCGTCGGGCATCCTGGGAATGAACATCTTCGACGAAACCGGCCATCCGCCTCTCGTCAAGTTACTCATTTTCTTGGTGGTGGCCGTCCCGGCAACGCTGCTGATACTGTACACTGTGACCAAGTCTAAGCCGCTATCCGACTTCCTTGACGCGTTGTCCGACGAGCGCATCGGCCTTCCTGCAAAGTTTGCCGCTTTGGCCGATGTCTGGCGACGCAGGGTGCGGGCCTCGCCTGGAGCGCCAGACCGGGACGGCGCTTGATGGGCGGGCTGTGCGACGACCATAGACACTGCGTTGGCGGACCGCGTGTCACGCACAACCGTTTTTGTCTTTCTTGAGCGATCGCGGACGCAGCGGCGGCCGGAAATGAGGCTGCCTTCAGCATAGGCTGTCCTCATCCCATTGGCGCGACGCCGTATATGAGATTCCTATGCGATGGGGCTCCTTTCCGCATCGTTTCCTTACGCGGGCTCATGCCATCGTCGGGTGAAACAAAGGAGGGCTCGTGATGCTCGATGTCCTTGCTCTGGCTGCTATCGCCGCGGCATTCGCGGCAACCGCAGCCTATGCGTACCTGTGTGAACGGCTGTGAGCGATCCCATGCTGATCGATTACGTGCTTGGCGGCGGGGTGGCGCTGATCCTTCTCGCCTATCTCGTCTTTGCTCTCGTTCGGCCTGAACGGTTCTGAGGGAGTTGGGTCATGACCATTGTGGGCTGGGTGCAGATCGCCCTTTACGTGGCACTGGTCCTTGTGCTGGCGCGCCCGTTCGGCGGCTATATCACCCGCGTCGTGACCGGCGAGCGGACGATACTGTCGCCGGCGCTGGTTCCGATCGAGCGCCTCCTTTATCGCGCCGCCGGCGTCGATCCGCGCGTCGAGCAGCACTGGCTGACCTACGCGGTGGCGATGCTTCTGTTCAATCTCGCCGGCCTGGTCGTCCTTTACGCACTGATGCGCCTGCAAGCGGTCCTGCCTCTCAACCCGCAAGGAATGGCGGCGGTACCGGCGGACCTCGCGCTGAACACCGCCACCAGCTTCGTCACCAACACCAATTGGCAGAACTACGGTGGCGAAGCGACGATGAGCTACCTGACCCAGATGGCCGGGCTCACGGTGCAGAACTTCCTTTCCGCCGCCACCGGCATTGCCCTCGCGGTAGCGCTGATCCGCGGCTTTGCCCGCAAGTCGGCGGCAACGATCGGCAATTTCTGGGTCGATCTCACCCGGATCACGCTCTACATCCTGCTCCCGCTGTCGTTCGCCATTGCGCTCGTGCTGGTGTGGCAGGGCATGCCGCAGAACCTTGATGCCTACGTTCAGGCTGCGGCTCTCGATGGCGGGTCGCAGACGATCGCACAAGGTCCCGTCGCGAGCCAGGTCGCGATCAAGATGCTGGGCACCAACGGCGGCGGCTTCTTCAATGCCAACGCCGCACACCCTTACGAGAACCCGACGCCGCTCTCCAATCTGATCCAGATGGTTGCGATCTTTGCCATCGGTGCGGCCTTGACCAACGTCTTTGGCCGGATGGTGGGAGACGAGCGCCAGGGCTGGGCAATCCTCGGCGCAATGATGATCTTGTTCATCGCCGGGGTCGCCGTCACCTACTGGGCGGAAGCGCAGGCCAATCCGGCGCTGGCGGCGCTCGGCGTCGATCCCGCCGGCGGCAACATGGAAGGCAAGGAGGTCAGGTTCGGCATCGCCCTTTCGGCCTTGTTCGCGACCATCACCACCGCAGCTTCGTGCGGGGCGGTGAACGCCATGCATGACAGCTTCCTGCCATTGGGCGGAATGATCCCGTTGATCAACATGCAGCTCGGCGAGGTGATCGTCGGCGGCGTCGGTGCGGGTCTTTACGGGATGCTCTTGTTCGCCATCCTTGCCGTGTTCATCGCCGGCCTCATGGTCGGCCGCACACCGGAATATCTCGGCAAGAAGATCGAGGCGCGCGAGGTAAAATTGGCGATGCTGGCGGTGCTTTGCCTGCCGCTGATGATGCTGGTGTTGACGGCGGTCGCACTCCCTCTCGGCGCTGCCAGCATCCAGGACCCGGGCCCGCACGGCTTTAGCGAGGTGCTATACGCCTTCACGTCCGCCGCCGCCAACAACGGCAGCGCCTTCGGCGGCCTTTCCGGAAACACGCCTTTCTATAACGCGACGTTGGCGTTGGCGATGTTCGTCGGCCGCTTCTTCGTCATCCTGCCCATGCTGGCCATTGCCGGCGCGCTCGCGGCAAAGACGACGCTGCACGCCTCGCACGGCACCTTTCCCACCGACGGACCGCTGTTCGTGGGTTTGCTCACCGGCGTCGTGCTCATCGTGGGCGGGCTCACCTTTTTCCCCGCTCTCGCCCTCGGACCGGTAGTGGAGCATCTCTCGATGCTCGCCGGGACAACTTTCTGAAAGATAATGGTGTCATGACCAAGATGGTGTTGAGCCGCGGCGTCATCGCGACAGGAGACTCCGGTGGCGGCGCCCGTCGTGCGCGGCGGACGAAGAGCTCGATCTTCGACCGCGCGATCCTTACCGATGCGCTGGTTGAGTCCATTCACAAGCTCCATCCGCGACGGCTCGCCCGCAATCCGGTGATGTTCGTCGTCGCCGTCGTCGCGGCGCTGGCAACGGTTCTGTTCATCCGCGACTTGGCAGGCGGCGGCGCCAACCTGCTCTTCTCGGTGCAGATCATTGCCTGGCTGTGGATCACAGTGCTGTTCGCCAATTTCGCCGAAGCCGTCGCCGAGGGCCGCGGCCGGGCCCAGGCAGCGAGCCTGCGCAAGAGCCGCACCGAAACATCGGCCAAACTCCTCAACGACGTGGCGAACGGCACCTGGCGGGAGATCTCGGCGCTCGACCTCAAGCCGGGCGATGTCGTGCTGGTCGAGGCTGGCGACCTCATTCCCGGTGACGGCGAGGTGATCGAGGGCGTTGCCAGCGTCAACGAGGCGGCAATTACCGGCGAGTCCGCACCTGTCATTCGCGAGAGCGGCGGCGACCGCTCGGCGGTGACCGGCGGCACGCAGGTCATCTCCGACTGGATCAAGGTGCGGATCACCGCCGCTGCCGGTTCGACCTTCCTCGACCGGATGATTGCGCTGGTGGAAGGAGCAGTGCGGCAGAAGACTCCGAACGAGATCGCGCTCAACGTGCTCCTCGCCGGCATGACCCTCATCTTCGTGCTCGCCGTCGTCACCATCCCCAGCTTCGCCACCTACGCCCAGGGAACGGTGCCGGTGATCGCGCTGATCGCGCTGTTCGTGACGCTGATCCCGACGACCATCGGCGCGCTCTTGTCCGCGATCGGCATTGCCGGCATGGACCGGCTGGTGCGCTTCAACGTGTTGGCGATGTCGGGCCGCGCCGTCGAGGCGGCCGGCGACGTCGATACGCTGCTCCTCGACAAGACCGGCACGATTACGCTTGGCAATCGGCAAGCGACCGAGTTCATCCCGTTGCCGGGTGTGGATGCGCGCGATCTCGCCGATGCGGCGCAGTTATCGTCACTTGCCGACGAGACGCCGGAGGGGCGTTCGATCGTCGTCCTGGCCAAGGAAACGTACGGGATCCGTGGCCGGAAGATGGCGCCGTTGCATGCGCATCTGGTGCCATTTACGGCACAGACGCGGATGAGCGGCATCGACATCGACGGCCAGGAAATCCGCAAGGGCGCAGCCGACGCGGTGGTCAACTACGTCCGCTCCGCGACCGGTAACCGCCACATGCCGACGCCGCGGCCGCTGCAGGAAATCGTCGAACGCGTCGCCAAGGCCGGTGGCACCCCGCTCGCGGTTGCCCGTAACGGCCAGATCCTGGGCGTCATCCACTTGAAGGACATCGTCAAGGGCGGCATCAACGAGCGTTTCGGCGAATTGCGGCGAATGGGGATTCGCACCGTGATGGTCACCGGCGACAATCCTCTGACCGCAGCTGCGATCGCTGCCGAAGCCGGCGTCGACGACTTCCTCGCCGAAGCGACACCGGAAGCCAAGCTCAAGCTCATTCGCAACGAGCAGGCGCAAGGCAAGCTGGTGGCAATGTGCGGCGACGGTACCAACGATGCGCCGGCACTCGCCCAGGCCGACGTCGGCGTAGCGATGAACACCGGCACCATGGCGGCGCGCGAAGCCGGGAACATGATCGATCTCGACTCCGATCCGACCAAGCTGATCGAGATCGTCGCCATCGGCAAGCAACTGCTGATGACCCGCGGCGCACTCACCACCTTCTCCATCGCCAATGACGTCGCCAAGTACTTCGCGATCATCCCGGCGATGTTCGTTGCCTTCTACCCGCAGCTGCAGGCCCTCAACATCATGGGTCTCGCGAGCCCAGAAAGCGCCATCCTCTCCGCAATCATCTTCAACGCGTTGATCATCATTGCCCTGATCCCCTTGGCGCTGCGCGGGGTTCACTATCGGCCGAGCAGCGCCGCCGCGCTCTTGCGCCGCAATCTCCTGATCTACGGCCTCGGCGGCATTATCGTGCCGTTTGTCGGCATCAAGCTGATCGATCTCTTCGTTTCCGCCGCCGGGCTTGCCTGAAGGATAAGCCAATGTTGAAGCAGCTTCGTCCCGCTCTGGTGCTCATCGTGTTGTTCACCATCTTGACCGGCTTTCTCTATCCCTTCGCCGTCACCGGCGCGGCGCAAGCCGTATTTCCCGACCAGGCGCATGGCAGCCTCTTGAAAAAGGGAGACACGGTCGTTGGCTCGCGCCTGATCGGCCAAGCGTTCACGAGCGAGCGCTACTTCCATGGCCGGCCGTCCGCCGCCGGAACCAACGGCTACGACGCCGCGGCATCCTCCGGCTCCAACCTCGGCCCGACCAGCAAGGCGCTCATCGCGCGGGTGCAGGGCGACGTGGCCGCCCTTGGTGTCAAGCCGGGAACGGTCGTGCCGGCCGACCTCGCGACCGCATCGGCGAGCGGACTCGATCCACACATCTCGCCCGCAGCGGCGGAGCTGCAGCTCGCACGGGTCGCCCGCGCGCGCCATCTTGCAGCCGAGAGCGTTCGTGCGCTTGTCCAGGCGCACACGAGCGGCCGGTTGCTTGGCATCATCGGCGAGCCGAGGGTGAACGTCCTCGAACTCAATCTCGCCCTCGACGCCACCAAGTCGTAAGCTTCTGGTGTGAGCGGCCTGCCAAGACGGCGCCGCGCTCAGGCAAGCAATGTCCGACATCGAACCCCGTATCGACCAGCGTCCCTCGCCGGATGAACTCCTCAAGACAGCGCAGAAGGAGGAACGCGGTCGCCTGAAGATCTTCTTGGGCGCCGCGCCAGGCGTCGGCAAGACTTTCGAAATGCTGATGACAGCCCACGCCAGACAGCGCGAGGGCGTGGACGTTGTCGTCGGTGTCGTGGAAACCCATGGTCGGATCGAGACGGAACAGCTGTTGACTGGGTTGGAGGTCATTCCCCGGCGCGGCGTCGATTACCGAGGGATTACGCTCGACGAGATGGACCTGGACGCTGTGCTTGCCCGGCGCCCGAAGCTCGTCTTGGTTGACGAACTGGCACATACCAACACGCCGGGCTCGCGCCATCCCAAGCGCTACCTCGACGTCGAAGAGCTGCTTGCCGCAGGCATCGACGTGTTCACCACCCTCAACATCCAGCACGTCGAAAGCCTGAACGATGTCGTCGCCCGCATCACCCGCATTCGCGTGCGCGAGACGGTGCCCGACAGCATTCTCGATGCCGCCGACGACATCGAGGTCATCGATATTTCGCCGGACGACCTCATTCAGCGGCTGAAGGAAGGCAAGGTTTATGTTCCCCATACCGCGCAGCGGGCCATTGATCATTACTTCGCGCCGGGCAATCTGACTGCACTGCGGGAACTGGCGCTGCGGCGAACGGCGCAGCGGGTCGACGAGCAGTTGCTGTCGCACATGCGCAGCCACGCCATCCACGGTCCGTGGGCGGCCGGCGAGCGGGTGGTGGTGTGCATCAGTGAAAGCGAGCGCTGTGCCGCCCTGGTTCGCCAAGCGAAGCGGATGGCCGATCGGCTGCACGCGCCTTGGATGGCGCTCTACGTCGAGACCGCGCGCACCCAGCGCTTGACCGACGTCGAGCGCGACCGTGTCGCCGATTGCCAGCGGCTCGCCGAACGGCTTGGCGGCGAGGCCGTGACCATTCCCGGGCCGGACCTCGCGGAAGAAATCCTTCGCTTCGCGCGCGACAACAACGTGACACAGATTGTCATCGGCAAGTCGAACCGCTCGCGCTGGTTTGAGGTGCTGCATGGCTCGGTCGTGCACGACCTCGTGCGCAAGGCAGGCGGCATCGGCGTCCACATCAGCGGCGGCGACGTATCCGATGGTGGCGAGGCGGCACCGCCGACGGCCGTTCCTTCCACGCTTACGAGGCAAGGCCCAGATGTTGTCGCCCATGCCGTCGCCCTTGCTGCGGTTGCCGCCGCCCTCGCGCTGGCACTGCTGCTGCAGCCGATCATGGGAATCGAGAATGTTGACCTGATCTTCCTCATCGCGGTGATCAGCATCGCCGGCCGCTACGGCCTGTGGCCCGCGATGGCAGCCTCCGTCACCAGCGTACTCGCGTACAACTTCTTCTTTTTCCCACCGATCTATACGTTCACCATCAACGATCCGAAACATGTCGTTGCCGTTGTGTTTTTCATGTTAGCGGCGCTGATTGCGAGCAATCTTGCCGGCCGAACGCGCGACCAGGCGAACGCCATCCGTGTCCGCGCCCGCACATCGGAATCGCTCTACGCGTTCAGCCGCAAGATCGCGGGCGTGGCGACGCTCGACGACTTGTTGTGGGCGGCCGCATTTCAGATCGCGTCGATGCTGAAGTTCAATGTCGTCATCCTGGTGCCGGAGGATGGGCAGCTCTTGGTCCGTGTCGGCTATCCGCCGGAGGATCAGCTGGACGGCGCCGATCTCGCGGCGGCACATTGGAGCTGGAAACACGACCGGCCGGCCGGAAGGGGCGCCGAAACCCTGCCCGGCGGCAAACGCCTGTTCATACCCCTGCGCACGAATCGCGGCGCGGTCGGTGTCATCGGCATCGACCGCGAGCAAGCCGGGCCATTGTTCACTCCCGATGAGCGCCGTCTGCTCGACGCGTTGCTCGATCAGACCGCGGTCGCGATCGAACGGGTCCGGCTTGCGAAGGAGATCGACGAAGCGCGCATGCTGACCGAGACCGAGCGGCTGCGCTCCGCCCTGCTGGCCTCGATCTCCCACGATCTGTCGACCCCGCTTGCCGCTATCCTCGGTGCCGCGACATCTCTGCAGAATTACGACGGCTTGTACGACCCCAAGGCACGCCGCGATCTCGTCGACACCATCCGCGACGAGGGCGAGCGGCTGCACCGCTTCGTGCGCAACCTCCTCGACATGACGCGGCTGGAGTCGGGCGCTATCGAACCGAGCCGGGAGATGATTGACGTCGGTGAAGCGATCGGCGCCGCGCTTGAGCGCTGCGGCCGGATGTTGATCCATCACCGGGTCGAACTCGACATCGAACCCGGCTTGCCGATGCTCCCGCTCGACGCGGTACTGCTTGAGCAGGTGCTGGTCAATCTTCTCGACAACGCCTCGAAGTACACGCCTGCCGGCTCGACCGTCTCGTTGCTGGCGAAACGGCAAGACGATTGCATTGTCGTGCATGTGCTCGACGAAGGAGCAGGGATCCCCGAGGTCGAGCTGGAGCGGGTATTCACCAAGTTCTATCGCTTGGATGCGGGCGACCTGAAGCAGCCTGGCACGGGCCTCGGCCTCGCCGTCTGCCGCGGCTTTGCCGAAGCGCTCGGCGGGACGATCACCGCCAGCAACCGTGCCGACCGCAGTGGTGCGGTATTTACGTTGAGCTTTCCGGAACGGCAGTCGGGCGAAAGCCGGCCCGCCGACGCGACCGCATGAGCGGCGACGGCCCGCTTATCCTCGTCATCGACGACGAGCCGGCGATTCGGCGGTTGCTGCGCACGAGCCTTGCGGCCCAGCGTTATCGCATCAGCGAGGCCGAGACCGCCGCAGAGGGAGTTCGCCGCACGCGCGCCGACCGGCCCGATGCGGTCATCCTCGACCTGGGCCTGCCCGACCAGGACGGCGTTGGCGTCATCCGTACCCTGCGCGGCTTCTCGAAGGTTCCGATCATCGTGCTGTCGAGCCGTGGTGATGAGCGCGGCAAGATCGAGGCGCTTGATCTCGGAGCCGACGACTACGTCACCAAGCCCTTCGGAATGGGCGAATTGATCGCTCGTATTCGGGCCGCGCTGCGTCACCGCGTCCAGGACGAAGGCGCGGAGCCGCTCTTTACGAGTGGCGATCTGGCCGTCGATCTGGTCCGCCGATTCGTCACGATCGGCGGCGAGGAGGTCAAGCTCTCGCCGAAGGAGTACGATATCCTGCGGCTGCTGGTAATCCACGCCGGCAAGGTGTTGACCCATCGCATGATCATGCACGACGTCTGGGGCGCGGCCGGCGACGTCCAGTACCTGCGCATCTACATCCGCCAGCTCCGCCAGAAGCTGGAACGGAATCCCGAGCGCCCGGCGCACATCGTCACCGAAACCGGCGTCGGCTACCGCCTGCGCCTGCCGGAATGAGTCGGGCGCGAAGACGAGGTCCCGTTAACCATGCGCACGGTTTCGCGCCCTTCCGATGGGATGGACGGCCGCGACTGGTGCGAACGGGCCAGGGCGATGCACGGTGCGCGAGAAAATCACGAAGCGCGTGGCTGACGGGCCGGCGGTCGGAGGCGGCGCGCGCTCGCGCCCGGCTCACGCGGTACCGGTGAGAGCGTCGCCCCCTGACCTTTCCGTGTGCCGCTCGCCAGAGAAGCCGGCGGGCTGCTCTATGGCGGAGGCCGCGCTCCAACCGAGTCGGAGCGTCCAACGGCGTATGCCTGTTCGGCAACAGCGTCGAGCACTGCGGCGATCAGGTGAGCGGGAGCGTCCGAACGCCAAGCAAGGCCGATCGAACGCCGCAGGCCGAGATCGGCGACCGGCACCGCGACCACCTCCTCGGTAGCGAGGCTGCCGGGCGCGATGGCGATCCCCACGCCGGCTGCTACTAAGCGTAGCGCGAGTTCGTCTCGTGCAGCGCGCGCGGCGGCGCGCAACGCAATGCCCGCCGCTCGGAGCTGTCCGCCCCGCAGCTCGCAGGCCGCGCGCAGCACAATCCGCTCACCATCAAGGTCACGCACACCAACGCCCGAAGACCGATGCCGCGCCAAACGGTGGCCGAGCGCGACGAGGGCAACGAAGTCTTCGCGCCATAGGACTCGCGCGTTCGCGGCGTCCTCCTCGACCGTGGTCCAGGCAGCCTCGAGGCGGCCTCGCCGCAGGCGGTCCGCAAGGTCCGCGCGGTCGGCCTCACGCAGGTGGAGGCTCCAGCCCGGTTCGCCCCGCGCCAGGGCCGCTGTGACGGCGACGACGTCGCGGCCGGCGATGGTCGGCAACACGCCCAGGCGCAGGCGCGGCAGCTTGTTCCCGCCGTCGGCGCGGAACTCGGCGCGCGCGGCCTCGCATTGCCCCAGGATCTCGGTGGCTCGGCCATGGAAGCGCAGCGCCTTGGCGGTCGGCACCAGCCGCCTTCCGCCGCCGGGCCGATGAAACAGTGGCTCGCCCAGTTCGTCTTCAAGCGCGCGCAGAGCCGCTGAGGCCGCCGGCTGGGAAACGTGCAGGTGCTGCGCGGCGGCCACGACGCCCCCACGCTCGACGACCGTGACGAAGACAAGGAGGTGGTGAAGCTTCATCAGTTTTTACGATGCATATTCATCATGACAATAGATTATCCGGATGTTGCGGCGCTTGCTACGATCGTTCCCATCGCTTTACGGCGGAAGGAGCGACAGTCCCCCGGACGGCTCGGCATCGCGGGCGGGCCTTCTCGCGGATGGGACGTGAGCGCGCGCATGGACCCGGAGACAAGACATGAAGCTGATCTATTGCCTGAAGCGGCTGCCAACACTTACGCCGGAGGAATTCGGGCGCTATTGGCTCGACGTTCACGGGCCACTCGTGCGGGCGCACCAGGACGCTCTGCGCATCGTCCGCTACGTCCAAACCCACACCGCGACCGGACCGCTGCTCGACAAGCTCCGCGCCTTCCGCGGATCGGCGGATCCTTACGATGGTGTCGCCGAGATCTGGTACGCGAGCGCGGAGGCTCTGGCGACACTCGGCCGCGACCCTGAGGCGCGGGCGGCGAGCCGCCGGCTCCTGGAGGACGAGCGGAGGTTCGTCGACTTGGCGCGGTCACCGATCTGGATCGGCGAGGAGCACCTCATCATCGGTGCGGGCATGCCGGATCGGTCCGCCTGTTCACCGACGCGAATGGAGACATGAGCTTCCGTCCGGATCGCTCGGCCGTCATCCGACCGATCTGAATATCAGGTAAGTCCCGAGCACGAGCAGGCCGGCAAAGAACCACCTCCGGAACGCTGCCGGCGACATGCGCAGGCGAACCGTCTGCCCAACCCACATTCCGACGCAAGCGAGCGCCAGCGCGGCGATCGTATCAAGAGCCATCGAGGGTCGTAGCCCTCCTTCCACGCCGACATTCACCGCAAGGGCGAGGGTCGAGACGGTGAAGGACAACCCCAAAGCCTGAACAAGCTCCTCCTTCTCCAATCCGATCGCCTGAAGATAAGGCACAGCGGGTATCACGAAGACGCCGGTCGCCGCAGTAATCAGCCCGGTGATTGCCCCGACGATTGGCGAAAGGATCGGCTCCCAACGATTGGGAACGGAGAGCCGGAATGCGGCCAATCCGGTCAGTGCGTACAGCGTCAACGCGACGCCGAGAAGAGCGGTCCCGAACGGCGCGGCCGCACCCGTCATCAGGCCGAGGCCTGACCACGTGCCGATACAGACGGCCAGCATCATTGGCCAAAGCCGTCGGAGCACCACAGCGAGTGCGGGGCCAGCCACCATCTGCCACACGTTCGTGACGAGCGAAGGCACGAGAAGGATGGCCGCCGCGTGGAAGGGCGGCATGACGATGGCCAACAGGCCCATTGAGATCGTTGGCAGACCGAGTCCGATCACGCCCTTTACAACACCTGCGACCGCGAATACGGCGCCGACGAACATGAGAATTGGATCGATCATGGAGCCGACCCTGATCGATCCCGGCGACTCTCGCAATGCGGAGGTTTCGAAGATAGACTTCGGATTATCCGAAGTCAGGAGGCGTTGCATGCGTTTCGATCTGGCCGACCTGCGGCTCTTCTTGCATGTCGCCGAGGCGCGCAGCATCACCCATGGGGCCGAGCGGTCGAACCTGGCCTTGGCCTCTGCAAGCGCGCGCATTCGCGGGATGGAGGCGACGCTCGGCGTTCCGCTCTTGGTGCGCGATCGCCGCGGAGTGTCGTTATCGCCGGCAGGTCAGAACCTCGTCGAGCACGCACGGCTCATCACGCAGCAGGTCGAGCGGATGCGGGGCGATCTCAGTTCTTTCGCGCGCGGGCTGTCGGGCAGCGTGCGGCTGCTCTCGAACACGGCGGCACTCAGCGAGCATTTGCCGAAAGTGCTCGCCCGTTTCTTGGCCGCCAACCCGACAATTAGCCTCGACGTGGAGGAGCGCGAGAGCGCCGACATCGCTGCTGCGCTCGGATCAGGGGCAGCCGATGTGGGGATCGCCTCGGCGGCCGCTTTGCCCGACACGATCGAGCAGTTCCCCTTTCGGGATGACGTCCTCGTCCTGGTCGCGCCGCAAGCGGATTTCATCGGGCGAAAGCGATCGCTCACGTTGACGGAGCTTATCGACCGCCCCTTTATCGGTCTGCCTCGCGAGAGCGCGCTTCAGCGGCATATCGCTCGCCATGCCGCACACCTCGGCGCAACCCTGAACGTCCGGGCGCGTGTGAACAGCTTCGAGGCCATCTGTCGGCTGGTCGAGAGTGGCGCCGGCGTCGGGATCGTTCCCGAAGTTTCGGCGCGGCGCTACCGTCGCAGCATGCGGATTGAGGTCGCGAATTTAAGTGAGCCGTGGGCGAAGCGACGTTTGTCGATCTGTGTCAGACGCCTCAGTACCTTGCCTGTGCCAGCGCAGCGCTTGGTCGAGCACCTGCGGGCGGCGGCTGTATAGTCGAGTTAGCGTCAACGGGTCAGTGAGTGGCGCGCCAGCGTGAGCGGCAACCTCATCCGCGGGATAGCCAAGACCACGCGCGGTATATGGCGCTTCCAGCTAACTCTTTGTTTTTATTGGCGCGCCCGAGAGGACTCGAACCCCTAACCTTCTGATCCGTAGTCAGATGCTCTATCCATTGAGCTACG
>JADHED010001320.1_pt1:0-20000 | contig 21861 bp, 17 predicted proteins | sample 8952041 | NCBI WGS metagenome assembly JADHED01 (sample SAMN16124423, study PRJNA663239) | bioreactor sludge metagenome | isolation source: sludge (control) | place: India:Bengaluru | collected 2018-09-08
CCCCACCGGCAGAACTACCTTTCCTGACTGTACCCTTAACTGCGCCCCTGCGCCCTGCGCCCTGCGCCCTGCGCCCTGCGTTCAGCGGGCAGCTTCATTGCAAGGGCGCTACGCGGTTCCATTGTGCCGAATTGAGGGCATACAAACGAACGTTGCCGCATTGGTGGAAAACTTCGTAGTGGTGCGCCTCAACGCGGGTCGGCTCCTCCTGCGGGTTGGGGTGGTGAGAACGGGGGGAATGGTGAGAACGGTGAGACAGGTACGCGCGGGAAGGGCGGCGCGTTGGCACCTTCACCCCGGGTGCCCTATGCCGTCAATGATGGATCGAGCGCATTGCGACCGGTGGTGATGGTCATGCCCGGCCGCTGCCAAGGCCGCCATCCGCTGTCCTAGTCGCCCCATCCGTCCTGGTGCAACATGGCCTGGGGTTGGTTCACCAATGCGTTGCCGAAGTCGCCGACCCCCAGGAATCCGCTCAGGTCCAAGCCCGGGAAGCCGTTCACCGTTTGGTTGGTCAACGTTGGGGAGAGCAGCATCCGCCGGGCAGCGTTCGTGTACCACTCGATCGGCTGGTTGGCGTTGTGCATCACCTTCAAAGGCACCGTGCTGTTCGCATCGCAACCCACATACTTTGTCAGGTTGGTGATGGTATTTCCACCTTCATCCCATGCTTGGGCAAGTATCCCGTTCGTGGCAAGCATCAAGCAGCCTACCAGTAAAATGTGTTTCGTTCTCATGGCTGTTCGTGTTTGTTCGTTCATTCTAATCCGGTCGGTGTTCAGTGCATCACGACGAACTTCTTCGAGCGCTTTCCTCGTTCTCCTTCCAGCAGCATGTAATAGATTCCATTGGGCAAGTGATGTACGGGAATGGTCTGTTCCGTACTCCCGATCACCCGGTATTCAGCCAACAATCGGCCAGTAGCATCCACCACTGTCATTGTGCGCATCTGTGCCCTACCCCAGCCTACCCGAAGCCCTGTATTCGCCGGATTCGGCCACAAACCCACATCCCCAGCATCTTTTTCGTGGATGGAGGTCGCCATCGGACAGCCTTTGGGATCCGCGGACAGACAGAGGTCATCCACGAACACGTACGCATCGTTGGGGTTGCCCGGTCCGATGATCTGCACGGTGGTGTTCGCATTGTCAAAATGATTTCCGACCACCACATACCGGTAGGCACTGTCCGCCACGAAGCTGCCGCTCACTAAGGTCCACCCCGCTGTGTCGGCGATCACTTGTTGGCTATACACATGGGCGAAGTTGGTCAACACAGGGTGCGGTGAATTTGGTTGCCACGAAGCCAGATCCAGTGTGGTGTACACTCGCATGCCCATGTTGTTGCAAGCACTGCCTATGTATTGCGACCCACCGTAGGCCGCGTTGACCCAAAAACTCCCATAGTAGGTCTGCCCTACTACCAATGGTTCCAGCAACTCCGCCGCGATCATCTCTCGGTAGTTGTTCACGAGATGGGCAAACATGCCGCAGTAAGATTCTCCGTCGTGTGGAAGCTGAAAGCCAAAGATGTTGGCCGGAACTCCATTCACTGCACCACTTTGAACGCAGGAGCGGAAGTAGTCCGGTGTTTCGCAGCAGGCCCAATAGGCAGGTACACCATTGGGCAAAAAGCCCAACTGCACCGCGCAAGTATCAGCTTCTTCGAAGCTCGGGTTCGGGATTAAATTGCCCTGCGCTTCGCAGCGGAGAGTAGCGACCAACAGCGAGCAGCACAGGGCCAGCCACAGGCCCGCCCTGCACCGATCACCATTCATCGCCATGGGAAGCATTCGTCCGTTTCTTGTTCGTGATGCAATACGCATCGGTCCGGTCAAGTAAAACTACGATGCACCGCGCAACCGGCGCAGCGCATGCCTTCCCTTGCGGCGGCCGGGAGGGGGCCGGTCACTTTTCAGCGAACGCCGTGCGCCAAGGCGCGCGGCACCTGCAGCGGCTCAGGTGGTATGGGCTTCATGGCAAAGCGGGTTTTGGGGTTGGGCAATAAAAAAGCCGCCCGTGCCCATGGCGCCGGACGGCTGGTGTAACTTGCTGGATTGAAAATTCAACGGCTCTGCCGCTCTGCCGCTCTGCCGCTCTGCCGCTCTGCCGCTCTGCCGCTCTGCCGCTCTGCCGCTTGAAGGCCGAAGTCAAGAAGGTATGGTTACGTTCGGTCCTCATCGCTTCCGAAGATAGGGGATATTATCCCTTGGATTCAACCCATAAACGCAACTGATTGTTCGCTCAGGCGCTGCTCCATCTCGTGCCAGTGCGTATGACCCGTATCGCAATAGCAAGGTTCAGGGGCGGCACAGCGTGTCCCAGAACCACATCCTCACCGCTCCGACCCAAGAACCGATAGGCGGATGCTATGATCGATGCCCTGCGATGGCGCTGCATGTAACAAAGAGTGCGAAAACGTTCGGGAAAGCCAAACACGGGCAAAGCGAAATTCTACGTAACTGTGGATGCCTCGTAGCGGCCCCATCGCATCCGCGTGGGAGGTCTTCCACGTCCCATCGTTCATCAACAACGTCGCACCTCTGCCAATGGCCTCGCACGACCAGTAAACTTGCATCGTCCACACTTTGCTCGTGCAAAGCAGGACACGCCTCCATGCTACTTCAGCACAACGCCAACCTTCAGCCGTTCAACACCTTCGGCATCGCCGCCACCGCCGACCGGCTTGGTCGCTTCCACACCGTGCACGAACTGCGCGCACTGCTGGCACTGCCGGAGATGCAAGGCGCTCCGGTGCTCATCCTCGGCGGAGGCAGCAACGTCCTCTTCACCCGCAACTTCCACGGCACGGTGCTGCTGAACGCGATACCGGGCATCGCGGTGGTGCGCGAGGATGCCGACCACGTATGGGTGAAGGCGGGCGCGGGAGTGACGTGGCACACCTTCGTGCTGCATTGCGTGGAGCACGGCTGGGGCGGCGTGGAGAACCTTTCGCTGATCCCCGGCAAGGTGGGCGCAGCGCCCATGCAGAACATCGGCGCGTACGGCGTGGAGATCAAGGACACCTTCGCTACGCTGGAGGCCCTACGCATCGCGGATGGCGAAGTGGTCACCTTCGATAGGGATGCCTGCGCATTCGGGTACCGCGAGAGCTTCTTCAAGCGCGCAGGCCGGGACCGGTACGTGATCCTCAACGTCACCTTCCGCCTGAACAAGAAAGCCGTGCTGAACACGAGCTACGGCAACATCCAGCAGGAGTTGGAACGCATGGGCATCACGCAGCCAACGTTGCGCGATGTGAGCGATGCCGTGATCGCCATCCGCCGCAGCAAGCTCCCCGACCCGGCCGTGCTGGGCAACGCGGGCAGCTTCTTCAAGAACCCCGTGGTGCCACAGGAACTCGCGGACCGCATCCGGGTGGAACACCCCGACCTCGTCTCCTTTCCCGCCGGTGCGGGGCTGGCGAAGCTCGCCGCCGGGTGGCTGATCGAACGCGCCGGTCTGAAGGGCCATTCGTTCGGCACGCACGGCGTACACGACAAACAGGCCCTGGTGCTCGTGAACAGAGGCGGGGCCACCGGAAAGGCGCTTTACGACCTCAGCGAACACGTCTTGCGCACGGTGAAGGAGAAATTCGGTGTGGAACTGGAGCGCGAGGTGAACATCCTGTGACCACCTCAGCCTTCCCAACATCCCGGAAAGGAGGATGACCGAACGCAGGGGCGGGGTGGCGGATAACCGCGAACTTCGTAGCGCATGCGCAACCTGGGAATACCGCTGCTGGCCGTGCTGGGGCCGATCATGGTGCTTGCCGCCTGCCGCAAGGACCCTGCGATGTCCGACAACACCGTGGGTTCCGGTCCCACCCCGCTAACGTTGGACATACCGTGGTGGGCGGAGGACGAATACCATCCCTTGAACCTACCAGCGGACAACCCACTTACCGTGGAAGGAGTGGCCCTGGGCCGGAAGCTGTTCTACGAAAAAGCCCTGTCCAACGACTACTCCATATCCTGCGCCAGTTGCCATCGGCAGGAACACGCCTTCACCGACCCACGCCGCTTCTCCATCGGCACGGATGGCAGCGTAGGGCGACGCAACAGCATGTCGGTGCAGAACCTGGTCTGGGAACACATCTTCTTTTGGGATGCCCGGGCCTCCTCGCTGGAAGACCAAGCCTTGCGTCCGGTGCGCGACCCTGCAGAGATGCGGAACGATTGGCCCACGGTGGAAGACCGCCTTCGGAGCCATCCGGAGTACCCGGCACTCTTCGCCAAGGCCTTCGGCACCCCAGGGATCGACAGCCTGCGCGTGGTCAAGGCCATCGCACAGTTCGAGCGCACCCTGGTATCATTCAATTCGGCCTATGACCGGTTCGCCTTCCTGGGTGATAGCACGGCCCTCACGGAACCGCAGCGCCGGGGCATGGACCTGTTCTTCGGCGAAGGGCATTGTGCCGATTGCCACATGCCCCCTCGCTTCAATGACCAGAACATCCAGAACGTGGGACTTCCTACGGATGACGACCTTGGCCTGATGGGGATCACCGGCAATGAGGCCGACCGCGGTCGTTTCAAGAACGTTGGGATCCGCAACATCGCGGTCACCGCGCCATACATGCACGATGGCCGCTTCGCCACCCTGGCCGAGGTGGTGGACTTCTACGCCCGCGACGTGGTGCTCTCCACCCCGAACCTCGACGGCCACATGCTTCCCTGGCTCATGCACCAGGTGGACCTCGACCACGCCGAACGTGCCGACCTGGTGGCCTTCCTCCATGCCCTCACCGACCCGGCGTTCCTCTCGAACCCCGCGTTCAGCGACCCGAACTGACCGTGGCGGCGCGAACGGCCTTGGCGATCGTGGTGGCGGCCTACCTGACCCTCGCGTCCGGATGCTTTCGGCCATGGATCGACCCAGGCACCACCAGGCACCCGGGCCCCACCCCCAATACCCTGCGATACCCGCCATGGGCCGTGGACTCCATGCACTTTCCCATAGCGCCGTACGACAACCCGCTCACCGTGGAAGGCATCGCCCTGGGGCGCCGCCTCTTCTACGAACCCGCGCTCTCCCGCGACCATGACCTGAGCTGTGGCAGCTGCCATCTCCAAACCCACGCCTTCAGCGACCCCGAACCATACTCGAAAGGGCACGAAGGGCAGCAAGGGGCACGCAACGCCATGGCGCTCGTGAACCTGGCTTGGAACCACTTCTTCTTCTGGGATGCCCGGGCCCTCACCCTCGAGCTACAGGCATTCGAGCCGGTGCGCGATCACCGGGAGTTGTTCAATAGCTGGCCCGAGATCATCCACCGCTTGCGCGAACGCCCCGGATACGATGCCCTGTTCCAAGCGGCCTTCGGCACCCTGGAATTCGACAGCCTGCACGTGGTCTACGCGCTGGCCCAGTTCGAGCGCACACTGATCTCGTTCGACTCGCCCTTCGACCGCTTCCACTACGGCTGCGACAGCACAGCCCTCACCCCGGCGCAACGGCGTGGCCAGGAGCTCTTCTTCGGCAAGGCCCATTGTTCCGACTGCCACGAGCTACCCCTCTTCCAGGACCACACGGTGGCCAACATCGGCCTTGATCCTCGCCCCGTGGACCTGGGCATGGGGGGATACACCGGGCGCCCTGAGCACAACGGCCGGTTCAAGACGCCCACCCTGCGCAACATCGCCGCCAGCGCACCCTACATGCACGATGGCCGCTTCGCCACCTTGCGCGAAGTGGTGGACTTCTATGCCGACCGCGTGCACGTGGACGCCCCCAATTTCGACGACCACCTGTTCGCCTGGAAGCTGGGGCTGGTGAAACTGGACGGCGAAGAACGCGATGATCTCGTGCGCTTCCTGGAGGCGCTCACGGACAGCAGCTTCCTCCTTGCACCGGAATTCGGACCGCCGGGAAAATGATCCAGATCGTGCCGCATCACCATCTTCGCCGTACCGACCCATGAACAGACTCCGCCACACCGCCCTCCTGCTTTGCTACGTGCTCCTGAACAATGCACCTGCACAGATCACCCTGAGCCTGCGCGACGCCATCTTGAAAGCCGGTACGGACCATGCCCCGGAACGCCTGCGCGGCCTGCAATGGATCGAAGGCACCACGGCGTTCAGCTACGTGAAGGGCGACCAGCTCATGACCGGCGGCCCGGGCAAGAGCCTCGATCGGCCGATCCTCGACCTCGCCACCTTGAACGCCGCACTCAGCGACACGGTGAAGCTCAAGGGCATTCCACCGCTCACCTGGCTCGGCCCGGACCGGTTCAGGTTCCACCACAACGGGCGGTTCCATGTACACACGCTCGGCGCCAAGGCCACCCAGGCCACTGCGCTACCGGCCGATGCCAACCACGAGGACTTCCACCCCTCGGGAGCCATCGCCTTCACCATCGGGAACGACCTGTACATCCAACAGCCCGGCACAGCGGAGCCCGTGCGTGTGACCCGCGACGGCACGGATGGCATCGTGAACGGCCAGAGCGTGCACCGCCAGGAATACGGCGTCACCAAAGGCACCTTCTGGTCGCCGGATGGCAACCTGCTCGCATTCTACCGGATGGATGAACGCATGGTGACACCTTACTACCTGGAGGACATCAGCACCAAGCCCAGCACCTTCGACAAGATCCGCTACCCCATGGCCGGCGACAGCAGCCACCAGGTCACCATTGGGGTGTACGACCTGCGCCGCGGCACCACCACCTTCCTTCGCACCGGCACACCGGCGGACCAGTACCTCACCAACCTCGCCTGGGCCCCGGACGAACAACGGATCCACGTAGTGCACCTGGACCGCGCCACCGAGAACCTGCGCATGGTGGCCTACGATGTACATAGCGGGCAGGCCACGGCCACCTTGGTGCAGGAGCACGACCCCGTGTACCTGGAGCCACAGCACCCCGCGCAATTCCTGAAGACACGGCGTGGCCAATACCTCTGGCAAAGCCAGCGCGACGGATGGAACCACCTGTACCTGTACAGCACCACCGACCGCGCGGTGAAACAGCTCACCCAAGGTCCATGGGCGGTGAAGGAAGTCCTGGGCACGGACCCGAAAGGCACCTTCGTGGTCGTGGAAGGCACCGAACGTATCCAAGCCGGCAGGCCCACCGGGGCCACCGAGACCCACCTCTACCGGGTCGAGATCGGTTCCGGCAAGGTGACCAAGCTCACCAGCGAGCCCGGCACGCACCATGGGCAGCTGAGCCACGATGGCAGCCTGTTGATCGACTCCTGGAGCAGCACCACGGTACCGGGCAAAGTGGTCGTGCGCAGCAGCCAGAACGGCCAGGTGCTGAAAACGCTGCTCACCTCGAAAGACCCGCTCGAGGGCGTCACCCGGGGGACCATCGAACTCCTGACCATCCCCGGTGCCCAGGGCGACCACCTCAACGCCCGGCTGATCAAACCGAGCCACTTCGACCCCGCACGGCGCTACCCGGTACTGATCTATGTGTACAACGGCCCGCACATGCAGCTCATCACCAATTCATTCCTCGGTGGTGCCTCGCTCTGGATGCTGGAGGCCGCGGAGCGCGGTTACCTGGTGTGGACGGTGGATGGACATGGCAGCGCCAACCGCGGCAAGGCCTTCGAACAAGCGGTGCACCGCCGGCTGGGCGAACTCGAGGTGAAGGATCAAATGCAGGGTGTGGCCTTCCTGAAGGAACTGCCCTATGTGGATGGTGAACGCATCGGCGTGCATGGCTGGAGCTTCGGTGGCCACATGACCACGGCCATGCTCACCCGGCACCCCGGCGTGTTCAAGGTGGGTGTGGCCGGCGGCCCGGTCATGGACTGGCGGATGTACGAGGTGATGTACACCGAACGCTACATGGACACGCCCCAGGAGAACCCCGAAGGGTATGCGGCGACCAACCTGACGCTACAGGCCAACAAGCTACAGGACCCGCTCCTCCTGATCACTGGCGGCAAGGACGATGTGGTCCTGCCCGAACATGCGCTCAGCTTCATCAAAGCCTGCGTGGACCACGGTGTTCGCGTGGACTTCTTCGACTACCCGGGGCACGGACACAACGTACGCGGCCGCGACCGCGTACACCTGATGGACAAAGTGCTCGACCACATGGACCGGTACCTGACCCCTTCCAAGAAGTAGGCTTCCTCGGATAAGGCGCCACCGGGAACGGCCGATATACGACTTACCGATACTTTCGAAACGATGAACCGGAACACTCTCCTCGCCAGCCTCTTGGTCACGTTGCCGATGGCCATGGCGGCCCAAACCACCCACCTCGTGGAGACCGGCGGCAGCTCCCTGGGCCCAACGTTGCCGTACTACAGCCCCAACGTGCTCAACATCCAGGTGGGCGATGTCGTTACTTGGACCAACGTGTCCGGCACCCACAACGTGAACGCCGATCAGTTCTTCTTCCCCACCAACCCGGAAGGATTCTCCAGCGGCACGCCATCCAACCAACAGTGGACCTTCTCGCATACCTTCACCGTGGCCGGGGTGTACAACTACATGTGCAACACAGAGGGACACTCGGCCACCCAGACCGGCCGTATCATCGTGCTGGACGCAAGCGCGGTCCCCGACCTGCCCGCCGAGCGTCCTTTCACGCTTTCGCCCACCACCGCTACGGAACACCTTTTCGTAGGCACCGGTGGCCGCGCGGTCGACCACTTCGAGGTACTGGGGCTCGATGGTCGGCAGGTGGCCGTGCATACCGGCACACATGGCCCGGTGGCCCAGTTACCGGTGCATTCCCTTCCCAGCGGGAACTACCTGCTCCGCATCGTGGAAGTCCATGGAAAGGCCACCACCTTGCGCTTCAGTAAACACTGATCACGGCACCCGGAGCACACGCACGGAGGCCGGTTCACCCTGCTCGGGATAGGCCACCACCACGTACGCTCCCGGAGCGAGCACGCCCGGCGCCAGAACGAACTCCTGTCGTCCTTCGCGCAGGACACCGTCGGCCAACAACTGCACCTGCTCGCCAATGGCGTTCAACACCACCACCCGGTGCTGTTGTGTCTTGGGCACGTTCACCCATACCCGAAGCATGTCCGCGGTCGGGTTCGGGTAGGCGTACAACATCAACGCCGGTGCCGCTGGGGCCATATCCACCACGGCGGCGGTAGGGTCGTGTGGGATCGCCAACGCCGCCGCACTGGCGATGGAAAGCTTGGCCAGGTCCTCGAAATAGGGCACATCGAAATACTGTACCCGATCGTTCGGTGTGTGGTAATTCGGGTTCCCATCGCCGGCGAACTCCTCGATCACCAGCACGGCTCCATACCCTGCGGACCAGAACGAGGCGTGATCGCTATACGTTTCCCCGGGAGTGGTGAGGAGCAGGTCCACATCCAGGGCATAGCGGTCCAGGACGGCGAACACCGTATCGGCGATGGCCATGGAATTGGCCACGGCACGGGCGTGCACCCGGGCCTTTCGATCGCCATTCCCATCGTATGCGATGGCATCCATGTTCACCACACCCACGATCGCCTCATCGTTCGCCGCCATCATATTGGCATAGTGCATGCTCCCGATCTTGCCTTGTTCCTCCTGGTCCCAGAGCGCGAACACGATGGTGCGCTCGAAGGGGATATCGCGGAGGATGCGTGCCGCTTCCAGTACAGCGGCACAGCCACTGCCATCATCATCGGCCCCCGGGGCGTTGTACAAGGTTCCCGCCGGCTTGGAGTCATAGTGCGCACAAAGCACCACGATCTCTTCCGGATGCACGGTGCCGGGCTTGGTCACCAACACATTGGTTCCCGTGGCGTTGAACACATGCTCCGCCGGGGTGTAGCCCCACGCGGCGAAGCGTTGTTCGTAATACTGCTGCGCCAGGGCATTGCCTGCATGGTCGGCGTGGCGGCTGGTGATGGTGATCGGCCCATTCCCGAGATCCACCGGCACCTCACCGGTCATCTCTTCCACATAGGTGATCATCGAATCGATGTTCACCGCACCGACGATATCGCCGATCACGTCGGATTGAGCCGACATGTTCAGGCTCCATGTCGCCATGGCGCATAGCAGGGCTTGGCGGCGGATCATCATGGGGGTGTACCACGGTCCCATGCTCAACGCCATGCCACCACCCGTTCAACGAAGCGCTGCCCGGCCGCCTGCACCACCACGAAATAGGTGCCCGGCCCTGGTGGTAAGGTGGCCACCCACCTCGGCCCGGCGTGATCCTTCCGTTCGGCCACTAAGCTGCCGCGCACATCGTACACCTTGATGGAGCCGATACGGCGATCAAGGCCTTCGATCCGGAGTTGCCCATCGTGGACCGGGTTCGGGAAAATGCGCACACCCAGCTCGGCCAGATGATCGATGCTGGTGGAGAGGTCCACGATCTCCTGTTCCTTCACCAGGACCGGCGAGCCGTCCGCCGCTTCGTACATGGGCCGGAAGGTCTCGATCTCCGGCGTACTGTAGGTGAACATCTCGCGCATGAAGCCCGGAGGTGCGCTCTGGTACCATACCCGGCTGCGTACCCGGATCAGTCCGGAGTACCCGTTCAACGGCACATGGTAGTGGATGATATCCGTCCCACTCCCCTCCACCCCGTTCAGGTCGCGGTTGAAATCGATATCGGTGGGCGGCACCCCGGCGATCACCATGGTATCGTAGCTCGCATGCGAAGTGGTGAAGCCCAACGGAGCCAGCCGATTGTCCTTCAGTGGTTCCTTGGCGCGTTCGAGCACGGTGGTCTTGTCGCCGTTCACATCGCCGGCCACGAGTTCATAGATCTGTGCCTGGTCGGGACTGCGGATCACATCGTAGTGTGGTTCCCACTCGGCATCGTGGCCGATCACCTCGTAGGTCTGATCCCAGCCCCCGCTCCGGAAGAGGGTATCCCCCGTGGCATTCTCCACCACCAGCTCCACGAACGCACGTCGCGCCGGATAACCACTGGGGAACTTATGGCCCGCCAGGTTGGTCAGTTGAACATCCACGAAAGCCGTATCCGCCGTACGTTCCACCACGGTGTTCTCCAGCAGAAGGGTCTGGTTCTGCAGCAATCGTACGGTCCGTGCGATGGTGCTATCGAAATGGGTTTCGTTCGCCGTGAGGTTCAAGGCGGCACGGTTGTCCTTCAGCAGCGCCAGCATGAAGGTGTTGCCCCCCACGAGGTCGTGTCGGCCGTACGGGGTACGTAAGTACTCCTCGGAAGAAAGGAAATCATAGAGCGCGGAGATCACCATGGGCTCATGTATCCGCGGCATGTGGCAACCTTGGCAGGAGATACCCCCTTCGGGATCCACATCGGTATTGAACACGGAATTGAGCCACTCGTGGTAGGTGGCCTGTTCCACGAACTGATCGCCGGTCAGGTTGCCCTGCAGATCGGCCGTGGCGGTGACCAAGGAGTGGCAGCCCGCACAGATACCGGCGTCGTTGATGTGCGCACCGTATTGGGGTGTGAGCTCCAAGAAGCTCATCGGAGGCCAGAAGAGGTTCTCCGCATCGTAAGGTCCAAAGACCGCACCATCGGTCACGTACTTGAGCGAACCCGAGAACAACACGCCGAGACTATCGGGGCTTTGCATGTGGCAGGCCAGGCAAGAAACACCGTCCAAGCCCAAGGTATCCTCCTCGAGTTCGGCGATGGAGTAGTGCCCCCCTACGGTCATCATCTTATCGAACCTTCCCATGGGCGCATGACAAGAGGTGCATTTATCCTCGAGCTCCACCTGGTGGGCCGGGTTCACGGCCACCTCATGGCTCACCTTGGCACGCCAGAAGGGGTCCTTCGCTGCATTGGCCATCATCGTGGCCCGCCACGAGGTCACCGGGCTCACATCCTCACCGGCGGCCGTGCGATTGGCGAACACCGGCGGTACGTCATCGAGCCCATGACAGCCGTCGCAGGTGCCGCTGCCGCGGAAGTAGGTGTTCCATGCGGTGGGCAGGTCGATCTCCTCCCGGAAACGGTCCAGTTCGGCGTTCGAATGGAACCGGGCGTGCGCCTTGGGCAGGTCGTCACTGGTCCATGCCACGAAAAGGGTCACGATGGCCCCCATGGCCGCAATGGTGGCTGTACGTACAGGTAATGATCGCATCATGCAACGGGTTCCAAGTGCTGCAAAATACATCACCCCCGATCAGTGTGCATACCGATCGGGGGTGAGGATTGAAGGGCCGACCGGGTCAGGCGCCGCGTTGTGCGCTCTTGCGCATGGTGGTGGCCTTGGCCTTGGAGGTTGTCGGCTTGGAGCCTGTGGCCGCCTTCTTTACAGGCTCGCCTTTCACCTTCTTATCCCCTTCTTTAGGCGCCTTGGCCTTGGCGGTCTTCTCCGCACCATCGGCATCAGGCTTCGCATCATCTATTTTGACGAAGTCGCCCGCTTTCAACAGTTGCTGGTACCAGCTGAAGAGCTTTCGGACATCGCTGGCATAGATGCGCTCCCGATCATGCGTGGGAAGTGCCTCACCCAACTTGGCGAAGAGCTTGTCGTCGCTTTCTTTGGGGTCCAGGCTCTCCTTGCCGTTCTCCACTTCATAGAGCCGTTGGAGCACCTCCTTCAATGGCACATCGTCGCCGGTGGTGAACATGCTGATCTCCTCCAAGGAGCTCACCTTGGCGCTGGATGGCACGGCGATGCGCTTCCCATCCAGGAGCGATTCGGCGATCACCGCCTGTCGGCCTTGTGCAACAACACGGAACAGACCGGACTTGCCGGCAACGGAAATGATCTTGCTGAGGTCCATGCGAGGTTCTTGAATTGCCAAAGCTACTCAGAGAAAAGGTGATCGACGAAAGAACGGGTTGGCCGCGGTTCGACCGGATCCTTCTGGCTCCTTGGTCACCGGCCTCAATCCCTGTCCGCTTAGGTCTTCTGCTTCTTCTTGCGAGCGGCGGGGAACAGGATATTGTTCAGGATCAACCGATAACCTGCGGAGTTGGGATGTAGGCTAAGGTCCGTTGGTGGATCCCCGACCATGTGCTGGTAATCTTCCGGATCATGACCTCCGTAAAAGGTCCATTGGCCAAGTCCGAATTCGCCGTGGATGTACTTCGCAGTACCCTGGGCCTTATTCTCGCCCATCACCAGCACACCGGACTTCACCAGATCCTTACGGAAAGCGGTGGTCTGCCCCATGAAGCCACGCACCACCTGTTCGTGGCTCTGGCACAACATGGCGGGTACGATGTCCCACTTGGCGCTGAAATCGAACAGGGTGAAAAAATCGCGGGTCTGCCCGATGGTTCCATGGATGTCGGTGGCGTCGATGTTGCTGAATTCGTACACCATCGGGTCGGTCACCAACCGGAAATCCTTGAAGGCGAAGCTGCGGCCGAAGTCGATCTTCTGCTGCGCCTGCGGGTCGATGGGATCATGGTCGAACTCGGAGGTGCAGATGTCCACCCCCTCCGCAGCCAGCGCGATGTCGTAGGAATCGGTGCCCGAGCACATGGTGAAGAGGTAACCTCCGCCCGACACGTAATCACGGATCCTGGTGGCCACCGCCAATTTCATCTCGCTCACCTTGGCAAAACCGAGCGACGCGGCCATGGTCTCGCTCTCTTGCACCTGTGCCTGGTACCATGGCGCACTGCGGTACATACGATAGAACTTCCCGTACTGGCCGGTGAAGTCCTCATGGTGAAGATGCAACCAGTCGTACTTCGGCAAGGCACCGCCGAGGATCTGTTGGTCGTATATACGCTCGTACGGGATCTCGGCGTAGGTCATCACCAGGGCCACGGCATCATCCCAGGGCTGAAAGCTCTCCGGTGCGTACACCGCGATCTTCGGTGCCTTCTCCAACTTCACCACCTCCATGTTCACCTCCGGATCCGCGATCTCTGCGAGAATGGAGGCTGCCTGACCATCGGCCGGGACGCCTCCTTGTAATGGTCAATAAGAAAGCTGCCACCACGATAGTTCAGCAACCAGTCGATGGAGGCGTCACGGCCCAAGGTCCAGTAGGCGATACCGTACGCCTTCAGGTGGTTCCGCTGAGCCCCGTCCATGGGGATCAGCAACTTGGTGGCGGATGCCGGGAGAACCGTCGCCAGCAGGAATAGGCCGGCGAGGAGCGCACGTACGTTAGAAAGGTGCCGCGTTATCGTCGAAGCCGGTATCATCATTCATCTTGCTTGGCCGCGTAATGGTGCGGAAAGGGTTCGAGTCGAACCCATCCGATCCCGTGCCATCACCCCCAAAGGTACCGGAGATGCTCTCGAGGTCGGCGAATTTGGCCAGTTCGGGGATGAACCGTAGCCTCACGGTATCCACCGCGCCGTTCCGGTGTTTGGCCACGATCACCTCGCCGATCCCCAAGGTGCTGCCGTGCTCATCCTCGGTGATCTTGTAGTACTCCGGACGGTACAGGAAGCAAACGATATCCGCATCCTGTTCGATGGCACCCGATTCGCGCAGATCGCTCAACATGGGGCGTTTGTCGCCACCGCGCGTTTCCACGGCACGGCTCAACTGGGACAGAGCGATGATGGGGATGTCCAATTCCTTGGCGATGCTCTTGATGGAGCGGGAGATGCTGCTGATCTCTTGTTCACGGTTACCGCCCTTGCTATCCCCACCGGCCGTCATCAGCTGCAAGTAATCGATGATGATGAGGTCCACGTTGTGCTGGCTCTTCAGGCGGCGCGCCTTGGCGCGCAACTCGAAGATGTTCAAGCCAGGGGTATCGTCGATGAAGATCGGTGCGTTGGTGAGCCGTGCGATGTGCTGGTGCAGGATGGTGAACTCGGCGTCCGACAGGTCGCCTTTCCGGAGCTTCTCCGAACTGATGCCCGCCTCGCTGGCGATCAGACGCGTGACGAGCTGGGTGCTGCTCATCTCCAGGCTGAACACGGCTACGGCACGTTTGTGCTCCACGGCGATGTTCCGGGCCATGCTGAGCACGAACGCGGTCTTACCCATCGCCGGACGCGCCGCCACGATCACCATATCACTGCGCTGCCACCCTGCGGTGAGCTTGTCCAGTTGAATGAAGCCCGTGGGGATCCCGCTGACGCCGCCGGTCTTGGACTTGGCGTTCTCGATCTGCTCGATGGCGCCTTGGATCAGGTCGCTCATCGGCTCGTAGTTGCGCTTCAGGTTGCCACTGGTGATGGCATAGAGGTCCTGCTCGGCCTTGTCCAACAGGTCGAACACGTCGGCGGTGTCGTCGTAGGCATCACGGGTCATCTCCGAGCTGATCCGGATCATTTCCCGCAGGATGTGCTTTTGGCTGATGATGCGTGCGTGGTATTGCACGTTCGCGCTGCTGGCCACCTTGTTGGTGAGCTGGCTGATGTAGAACGGCCCGCCCACGATGTCCAGTTCGCCGCGCTTCTTCAGCTCCTGTGTCACCGTAAGGATGTCGATGGGCTGGTCGTTCCGGAAGAGGCCGAGGATGGCATCGAAGATCTTCTTGTGGGCCTCCACATAGAAGCTGTCGGGCTGGAGGATGTCGATGGCCTCGTTCACCGCATTACGCTCCAGCATGAGGGCGCCCAGCACGGCCTGCTCCAGTTCGGGGGCCTGCGGGGGTAGCTTGCCCGCCTCCAGGGCGGTCTCGAGCAATGAGGCGGCAGGCCGACGGCCGACGGTGCCACGTGTGCGGTCGGTTGGGCGTGTATTGGAGAAGTCGGCCATGGGCTATGTTGAACGTAAGCACCTGTGAGCAGCCCGGATCGCCGGGCGGGAGAGCGGCAGGATGCGAACGTGAGGGGGGCAAAAGTAGGTCAGCCTTGGTGGCCTTCGGAACGGACGAAATGAACAACGTATCAGCACGGGATCAACAGATGTGAATGCGCATGGAAGAACCCGATCACCTCTCCCCCTGTTCGGACCTGACAGCGAGCCGGATCCGGCAGCACCCCTCACCGAAACCTGGCGCGTCACACACCATTTGCATTCTCCGGAGGCAATGCGAGACCCGATATCCATACGGTACAGCCGGTACAGCACGCCCCTACATCCCGGCACACTGTTGTGGTTCGGGGAACGTGGCTTCCGCTCAACACGACCAAAAGACCGACGATCGGACACCGTAGGTACGCTTCCGGGCCATAGGGCCAACAGCCACCTACCTTTGGAACACATGACGCTTCGACATGCAGCGCTGGCAGGGCTTTCTGCGATCCTTCTGCTTGCTTCCTGCAAGAAGGACAAGGACGACACGCCCCCTACCGTGGTGATCATCGAACCGGCTGCGGGTACCACCATCTCGATCCCGGACACCTTGAACATCCGGGTACAGGTGAGCGACGAACATGTGGTCCGCAGCTTGACCGTGGAGCTTTCAAACGCAGCGAACACGATCGTGGCCAGCGCTGGAACGCGGGACCTGAACAACTCGGCAGGCACCTACACCTTCAGCCTCCCACTCACCAACGAACGCCTTCCCAGCGGCACATACACCATCGTGGCTCGCGCTTCGGACGGCACCAACGATGGACGCGGCTTCCTGCGCCTCAACGTGCTGGAAGCCCCGCTCCGCCTTCGTGCCATCTTCCTCGCGCCACCGTTCAGCACGAACACCACCACCATCACCCACATCGACAGCCTCGGCCAGCCTTCCACCTTCGCCACCGTGCAGGACTTCAACGGCATCGCGGTGGACAGCTACTCACAACACCTGTTCGTGGCCGGGTCGCAATACGCGCCCTTCCAAGCATTCCCCACCGCGTTGGCGGCGAATGGATGGCAAGTACCATCGCCGACGAACGATCAACCCGAGCAGTTCACCGCCGTTACCGTGGACCCGCTGGACCGCCGCTTGTATTTCGCCACGCGCGACGGCTTCATCCGGGGGTTCACCGGAGAGGGCGCCCAACAGTTCACTGCGCAATGCCTGCCCGATCACCGTTGCGAGGCCATCGTGGTGCTGGAGACCGAAGTGGCCACATGGCAGCGCGCCATCGTGGGCGGCGCATCACGCATCGTCACCTACACCGTTGCGGGCACGATATACGAGCAGCTTCCTGTTGAGCATGACCGGGTGGCGCTTTTCCACCGCAGCGGCACCAGCCTGATCCACTTCGCCAACGCCAACGGTTCCGGCCTGATCGAACACATCAACATCACAGACGGTGGCACACCGGACATCCACACGTTCAATGGCGAAATGATCCGAGCCGTCGTACGGCTCGACACGCACCGCTACATCATCGCACTCACCGATCGTCTCATCCGCTGGGACCACCAAGCACAACAAGCCACACCGCTCACAACCGGCATCACCACCGACGCCATGGCCTACGAGGCAGCGACCGGCGCGCTCTACATCGCCGAAGGCAGCACCCTGATCACATTGGACCCCAACAGCGGCGCGATCGTCAACAGCCTACCCACGGGCTCCGCCATCGGCCACATCCTGCCGCTGTTGAACCGGTAGGATCAACGTTTCCGGGCTTCGGTCTTGGCCTTCAACACCACGCCCATGTCGCAGAACTTATTGATCCGCCGCTCGACCAACTTGTCCGGCGAGACCTTCACGAGCTTATCGAGGTGCTTGATCACCTCGGCTTTCACCAGTCGGCAGGCTTCGGAGGGGTCGGCATGTGCGCCCCCGATCGGCTCCTTGATGATGCCATCGATCAATCGGTTGGCCAGCATGTCCTCGGCGGTGAGCTTCAACGCCTTTGCCGCCTGCTCCTTGTAATCCCAGCTCCGCCAAAGGATGGAAGAGCAGGACTCTGGCGAGATCACACTATACCAGGTGTTCTCCAGCATGAGCACCTTGTCTCCGATCCCGATGCCGAGCGCACCACCCGAGGCGCCCTCCCCGATGATGATGCAGATCACAGGAACCTCCAGCTTCATCATTTCGAACAGGTTGCGTGCGATGGCCTCACCTTGTCCACGTTCTTCGGCTTCCAGTCCGGGGAATGCGCCCGGGGTATCGATCAGGGTAACGATCGGCTTGTTGAATTTCTCGGCCAGCTTCATCAGCCGCAGTGCCTTTCGGTAGCCTTCGGGGTTGGGCATACCGAAGTTGCGATACTGGCGCATCTTGGTGTTGACCCCTTTCTGCTGACCGATGAACATCACGGTGCGACCATTGACCTGTCCGAAACCGCCCACCATGGCCTTGTCATCCTTCACGGTACGGTCGCCGTGGAGTTCGATGAAGGTGTTGTCGGACAGCGATTCGATGTACTGTAGTGTGTACGGACGGTCCGGATGGCGGCTAACCTGCACGCGCTCCCATGGTGTAAGGCCGGCATAGACCGCCCGCTTGGTCTCGACCAGCTTCTTCTCCAGATCGCGCATCGTGGCATTCACGTCCACAGCGCCGTCGGCGGCCACCTCCTTCAACTTCTCGATCTGCTCGATCACGTGTTGGATCGGCTTCTCGAATTCCAAGAACGTCTGCATGGTCTCGCGTTGGAAAGGGCGAAGGTAGAAGGATCAGGAAATGTGGGGCGGATCCATCGACGGATGATCGTGATCACCGGGCCAAGGTCCAGCTGGTCTCCCCATTCACAATACCTTCACCCAGTCATGCTCCTGTTCCCTCACGCCAAGATCAACCTGGGTCTCAACGTATTGGCACGTCGCGAGGATGGTTTCCACGACATCGAGAGCCTGATGATCCCGGTTCGTTTGTTCGACGTTCTGGAAGCGATCATCGCACCGGAGCTGGGGACGAACGGCCTGGAGTACACACGCACCGGATCGCCCATACCCGGCGCCCCGGAGCAGGACCTCTGTTACAAAGCCGTACGACAACTCCAGAACGAGCGACCACTGCCCGGTCTACGCTTACATCTGCACAAAGTGATCCCGATGGGCGCTGGCCTTGGGGGCGGTTCCAGCGATGGCGCACATACCTTGCTGTTGGTGAACCGGTTATGTAAGCTGAACGTTGGCCCCGAGCGCCTGGCCTCCATGGCTTTGGACCTGGGCAGCGACTGCCCATTCTTCCTCCAGGAGAGATCCTGTGTGGCCCGTGGCCGGGGGGAGCGACTCACGCCAACTGAACTGGACCTCACCGGCCATTGGCTTCTGCTGGTGAACCCCGGGGTACATGTGAACACGGCAGAGGTCTACAGGAACACCCTGCCCACGAACACGCCATGGAAGATCGAACAGGCCGTCCATGCGGATCGGCGCACCTGGTCCACCGCTCTTCCGAACGCGATGGAACGGTACGTCCTGGACACCTACCCGATCGTGGGTGTGTTGAAAGAAACATTGATCGGAGCCGGGGCCTATTACAGTGCCATGAGCGGATCCGGATCGAGCGTTTTCGGACTGTTCGACGATGAACCGGAGATCCCCGAATTCCCGCAGGGCACGCGGTATTGGAAACTGCCGCTCTGACGCTGATCGGCGACTCGCGTAGGGATATCAACTCCTTCCGACGCACACTGGCTCACGGCGCGGAACACCTGAGCTTCACTTCCATCGCTCGCTCAGGAACGACCGCAGCTCCGTATGGTCCATCGGTTTGGCCAGGATCCGTCCCATGCGATCCACAACGATGAGGCTCGGCGTGGCTTTGATGTTGTATGCTTTCGCTGCGGGCTCTCCCCAACCGATCAACGAGGAGTAACACGGCCAGTTGATCCCCTCCTCTGCTATCGTAGCGGTGAATTCCTCCGCGGTCGCGTCCAAAGCGATGCCCAGGAGTTTGAAGAACCCAGGTTCCATTTCCATCACCAGGGAGCGCAATCCTGGCATCTGATGATGGCAGTGGTCACATGTGCTGGAGTAGAAGAAAAGCGCCGTGTATTCCTGCGCCGACCAGACCGCTGAAAGCATGGTCGTGTCGCGGTTCAACGGGGACCGCAGCGGCGCATCCGGTGCTGGCGCACCGAGGGTCATGCGCAACTGTGCCGCCGCCATGGTCAATAACGCTGCTTCAGGCGCCACGCGCGAACCAGGGCCCACCACATAGGTGTCCACCAGGTATTGGGCCACTTCATCCGGACCATAGGTCGCGAAGATGTCCACCAACTGACGCCGCATATAGCGCCAGCATGCGGTATCCGCAGCAGCGGTCAAAAGCAGCGTATCGCATGCGCGATGGAAGGCGAGCTCACTATCGAACCGGGTTCCTTGGAGATAAGCCACTGTGGCT
>JADHED010001330.1_pt1 | contig 21856 bp, 18 predicted proteins | sample 8952041 | NCBI WGS metagenome assembly JADHED01 (sample SAMN16124423, study PRJNA663239) | bioreactor sludge metagenome | isolation source: sludge (control) | place: India:Bengaluru | collected 2018-09-08
CGCGCGCGGCGGCGCGGCTGCGCCAGGCCGCGCGATCGCCGCGGTGACCCGCCCTCATCTCATCGGTTCAACGGCTCTCTGCGACGCAGAGATGATCGACAAATCAATATATTGACAAGGGTGGATCGCCGTGGATCGGCGATCGTCGATCGAGGTCGTGTCAAGCCGTCCAGATTTTTGACATTTGCCAAAGATTGTGCTTGACAGCGATCTTTTCGCCCCCTAATCTACATCTTGCGTGAGGGTGGATAGCTCAGACCACATGTAGTGACCCATCGGACCCGGGTCCTTGCTGAGCGCACCCCTCCCGAGGAGGCTCAATGGCGAAGAAGGCTGCTGCCAAGGCGACGAAGGCCGGCGCGAAGAAGAAGACCGCGAAGAAGCGCTAGTCGCCCTCGCTGCGGACCCGGGGGCGACGTGCACGCGCGCCGCCCCCACCCACCCCGACGCGCGCGCGTCACATCTCGCCCTCGAAAGGAGGGGATCCCATGGCGAAGAAGGCTGCTGCCAAGGCCACCAAGGCCGGCGCGAAGAAGAAGACGGCCAAGAAGCGGTAGGACGGCCGTCGTCCAGCGACATGGACGCAGCCTGGGGGGCGGAGACGCCCCCTTTGCTGTGTACGGCGGACGCCGGCGCCACGCGCACCCGCGCCACGGCGCGCGTGCGGTCCGTCGGAGGCCGGCCACGCGTGCGTGGCCCCTACCGCATCTCGACGCCGTCCCAGATCAGCACGCGCTCGATCACGTCCCACCGCCGCAGCGCGTCCACCACCTCCATGCCGGCCACCACGCGGCCGAACACCGCGTAGCGCCCGTCGAGGTGCGGCTGCGGGCCGTGCGTGACGAAGAACTGGCTGCCGCCCGTGTCGGCCCACGAGAGCGCCATGCCCACCGTGCCGCGCAGGTAGGGCACGTCGCTGAGCTCGTCGCGGATCGCGTGGCCTGGCCCGCCCTCGCCGTCGCCGCCGGGATCGCCGCCCTGCACGACGAAGTTCGGCACCACCCGGTGCAGCGCCACGCCGTTGAAGAAGCCCTTGCGCGCCAGCGTCACGAAGTTGTGCGCGGTGAGCGGCGCGTTGATCACGTCGAGCTCGATCTGGAACCGGCCGCGGCTCGTCTCGACGTAGGCCTGCGGCGAGAAGGGCGGCGCCACGAGCGACGCCGCCGCGTAGGCCTCGCGATCCCGGCCGGTGGGGGCCGGCCGCGCCGCCGACACGTCGGCCGACGGGTCGAGCTTGCGGAGCAGGTCGATCGCCTTGCGGCGCACGGCCCACTCCCGATCGCCGAGCGCGTCCACGAGCGTGGCGCGCGCCGCGTCGAGGCCCAGGCCCGCGAGCCCGTCGAGCGCGGCGGCCCGCGCGTCGAACCCGGCGTCCTGCTTGCCCCGGTCGTAGGCGGCCCGCAGCAGCGCGGCCGCGTCGGGCAGCTTCTCGCGCGCGAGGATGCCGATCGCCGCCGTCCGCAGCCCTTCCGCGTCGGCGGCGAGCGCCGCCGTCACCTGCGCGCCGAGGTCCGGGGCCTTCACGGCCGCGAGCGCCGTGAGCGCCGCCGCCTTCACCCGCGGGTCGGGGTCGGCCCAGCGCAGCCGGATGGCGGGCAGCGCGCGCACGGGATCGAGGCCCGCGAACAGCCCCGCCTGCTCGGCGCGCACCGACCAGTGCGGGTCGAGGTCGAGCCCCGACAGCACCGTGAAGAACGACTCGGGGTCCACGCTGGCGAGCGCGCGGAACGCGGCCGCGCGCAGCGGCGGCCACGGCGTCGCCACGTGATCGACGATCGTCTCCACCGCGGCCTTGCCGCCGATCTGGCCGAGCGCCGCGATCGTCTCGAGGCGCACGTTGTCGTCCAGGTCGCGCAGCCGAGCCAGGGCCACCAGCGCCGGCACCGCCTTCGGGTCGGCGATCTGCCCGAGCGCCCGCACCGCCTGCGCCACCACGCGTGCCGGTCGCGCCTTCGGATCGGCGAGCGCCAGCAGCACGTCCACGCCCGCCGGGTCCTTCAACTGCCCGAGGCCGCGCGCGGCGAACGCGGCCGTGTCGGCGCCCGCGCTGCGCGCGAGGGTGGACAGGGCGGGCAGCGCGCGGGCGTCCTCGATGCGCTGCAGCGCGTAGGCGACCGGCCACCAGCGGCTGCGTGGCTGCCCGCTGCCGTCGAGCGCCGCCGAGGCCAGGCCGTCCCACGACTTCAGGCGCACCAGCGCGTAGAGCGCCAGGCGGTAGGCGCCGGCCTCCGGCGTGAGCGGATACCCCAACTCGTCGTCGGCGATGGCCGACAGCGCCCCGCCGTCGACGAGTTCACGCGCCAACCGCGCGACGGCCCCGGCGTGCGCGGCGTCGCCGAGCCGCCCGAGCGCGTCGGCGGCCTGCCCTCGCACGCGCAGGTCGGCGTCGTTGGTGAGGGCCCGCACCAGCCCGTCGGCCGCCTGGCGATCACCGAGCAGCCCGAGCGAGAACGCCACCATCGCGCGCACGTCCGGATCGGGGTCGTCGAGGCGGGCGAGCAGCGGGGCCACGCCCTCGGGGAGGCCGACGCGCCCGATCGCGATGGCGGCCCGGCGGCGCAGCCGCGGGTCGCGGTCCTCGAGCAGCACGAGCAGGTCGGGATGGACGGGCGGCGGCTGCGGCGCGGCCGCCCGGCCACGGCGCGCGGGCGCGGGCGCGACGGGCTGCGGCAGCGGCTCGGGATCGCGCAGCACGCGCGCGTCCTCGAGGTGCAGGATCCAGCCGAGCTTCTGCTCGAACGTGAAGACGGGCGCCGGCGGCGGCGCGGGCGGCGCGCTCGCGCACGCGGCCGACCACAGCAGCACTGCCAGCGGCAGGAGACGGGACGTTGGACGCATGTCGTGGACGGGACGGGAGGATGGCCGCCCCGGCAGATGGTAGCACGTGGGTCCGGCGTCGCTTGCTGGCCCGGGCGACGGCCGATATAGTGCGCGCGTGACCTTCCGGTACCTCGCCATCGAGGGCCCACCGGGCGTCGGCAAGTCGGTGCTCGCCGATCGGCTCGCCACCCGACTCGACGCCACCACGGTGCTCGACGATGCCGAGAACCCGTTCCTCGCCGACGCGCACGCCGGCCGGGCGGGCGCGGCCTTCCAGGCCCAGCTGTTCTCGCTGCTCGCGCGGCACCGGCAGCAGGGGACGCTGCGGCAGGGCGACCTCTTCGCCCAGGTGACCGTCGCCGACTACCTCTTCGACCGCGACAAGATCTACGCCTACGTCACGCTCGACGACAACGAGCTCTTCATCTACCAGCGGCTCTACGACCTGCTGGCGCGCGACGTGCCGGCGCCCGACGCGGTGATCCACCTGCAGGCGCCGCCCGACGTGCTCTGGAAGCGGCTCAGGCACCGCGCGCGCGCCGCCGGCGAGCCCCTCTCGGTGGACGAGGCCGCGCTGCGCGAGATCGCCGACGCGTACAACCACTTCTTCTTCCACTACTCGGCGACGCCCCTGCTCGTGGTCGAGACCTCGCACCTCGACCTGTCGTGGCCCGACGCGGCCGTGGACGAGGTGCTGCACCAGCTGCACGACATGCCGGGCGGCACGCGCTACGTGGTGCCCCGCACCGCCTGACGCGGCGCCCCGGCGCCCGGCCCGGGGGTGCCCGGGCGCGCGTGGTAAGCTTCGCGCATCATGGCCTGGTTCAAGCGCGAGAAGAAGCCGATCGCGCCCGTGTCGGAGAAGCCGTCGCGCGTGCCCGAGGGCCTGTGGGTGAAGTGCCCGGGCTGCGCCGACGTGATCTACAACAAGGATCTCGCCGCCAACCTCCACGTCTGCCCGAAGTGCGGCCACCACTTCCGGCTGAACGCCACCGACCGCCTGCGGTCGCTCCTCGACGGGGCGTGGGAGGAGCACGACCGCGGCCTCACCTCGCTCGACCCGCTGCGGTTCGTCGACACCAAGCCCTACAAGGACCGCATCGTCGCCGGCCACCGGGCCACCGGCCAGCGCGACGCCGTCGTGGTGGCCAGCGGCACGCTCGCCGGCCGGCCCGTGGTGGTGGCGGCCATGGAGTACGGCTTCATCGGCGGCAGCATGGGCGTGGTGGTGGGCGAGAAGATCACCCGCGCCGTCGAGCGCGCCTGCGCCGCGCGGCACCCGCTCGTCATCGTCTCGTGCTCGGGCGGCGCCCGGATGATGGAGGGCACGCTCTCGCTCATGCAGATGGCCAAGGTGAGCGCCGCGCTCGCCCGCCTCGACCGCGCGCGCGTGCCCTACGTGTCGGTGCTCACCGACCCCACGACCGGCGGCGTGACCGCCAGCTTCGCGATGCTGGGCGACCTGCACATCGCCGAGCCGAAGGCCCTGATCGGCTTCGCTGGCCCCCGCGTCATCGAGCAGACCATCCGCCAGAAGCTGCCCGACGGCTTCCAGCGCAGCGAGTTCCTGCTCGCCAAGGGCATGATCGACATGGTGGTGGATCGCCGGCAGCTGAAGGCCACGATTGCCGACGCGCTCGCCTTCATGACGCCCCCGCCGGCCTGAGGCGGCCGCCAGCCGAGATGGCTGCCCTCGACGAGATCCTGGCGCGCGAGTTCTTCGGCGTGAAGCTCGGCCTCGAGCCGATGCGCGCTTTGTGCGCGGCCCTCGGCCACCCCGAGCGGGCCTACCCCACCGTGATCGTGGCCGGCACCAACGGCAAGGGATCGGTGTCGGCCGTCACCGCCCGCGCGCTGACGGCCGCCGGCTACCGCAGCGCCCGCTACACGTCGCCGCACCTCGTCTCCCTCACCGAGCGCTTCGTCGTCGGCGAGGCGCCGCTGCCGGCCGCCGCCGTCGAGGAGGCGGCCGCGGTGGTGCTCGACGCCGAGGCCCGCGGCCGCGCCGCCGGCGCGATCCCGGGGCCGATGACCTTCTTCGAGCTGACCACCGCGGCGGCCTTCGAGGCGTTCCGCCGCGCCGGCGCGGAAGTGGCCGTCGTCGAGGTGGGCCTCGGCGGCCGCCTCGACGCCACCAACGTCGTGTCGCCGGTGGCCGCGGCGATCACCACGATCGACTTCGACCACCAGGAGCACCTCGGCGACACGCTCGCGAAGATCGCCGCGGAGAAGGCCGGCGTGGCCCGGCCCGGTGTGCCGCTGGTGACGGGCGTCTCGGCGCCGGAACCGCTCGCCGTGATCCGCGACGCCGCCCGCACGGTCGGCGCGCGGCTGGTGGAGGCGCCGGCCGGCAGCGACGCCACGTGGGCGCTCGACGCCGACGGGCGCACGCGGCTGCGGCTCCGGACGCCCGCGGCGGACTACGGCCCGCTCGTGCTGGCGCTGCGCGGCGCCCACCAGGTGGACAACGCCGTGGTGGCGGTGCGCCTGCTCGAGGAGGTGCGCCTGCCGCCGCCACGAGGCGCGGCCGTGCGGCACGACGCCCCGGCGCCTGCGATCGGCGTGCCGCGCGACGCGATCGAGGACGGCTTGCGCCACGCGTCGTGGCCCGGGCGCCTCGACCTGCGGGCCGTCGCGGGCGGCCGCTCTGTGCTGCTCGACGCCGCGCACAACCCCGCGGGGGCCGCCTCGCTCGCGTCCTACCTGCGGCACGGCGGCCTGGCGCCGCTGCCGGTGGTCTTCGGCGTGATGCGCGACAAGACCTGCGCGGCGATGCTCGCGGCGCTCGCCCCCGTGGCCTCCCGCTTCGTGTTCACGCAGGCGGCGACGGCGCGGGCGCGGCCGGCCGGCGAACTGCCGGCAGTAGCCGCCGCGGCCGGCCTCGACGTGCCCTGCGAGGTGTGTCCCGAACCGGCCATGGCCCTCGACGCGGCCTGGCGCCACGCGCCGCGCATCTGCGTCTGCGGCTCGATCTTCCTGGTGGGCGACGTGCTGCCGTCGCTGGCGGAGGCGCCAGGCGGCCCCGCGCGGTGAGGCGCGGGCCGAGACCCGCCCGCCGCCCCCCTGTCCACGTCCCACGGCTCTCCACTACACTTCACTGGTCATGCGTTCGTTCCTGCGTTGTTCGCTCGTGCCCGTCCTGCTGCTCGGCTCGGCGCTCCCCGCGCTCGCGCAGCTCCCGGGCTTCAGCATGGGGAAGCAGTACCACATCGTCCGCACCGGCCCCGACCACTGGCGCCTGACGGGGCAGGTCGAGCTCGAGCGGGAGGGCCAGAAGTTCTTCGCGGACGTGGTCGACTACTACGCCAGCGAGGATCGGCTCGAGGCGAGCGGCAACGTCGTGTACGTCTCGGAGCAGAGCCGGATCGCGGCCGACAAGATGGTGTTCGACACGCGGCGGCGCACGGGCCGGTTCGAGAACGCGTCGGGGACGCTCTCGCTGGGCACGCGCGTGGAGCGCAGCATGTTCGGCACGCAGGAGCCCGACGCCTACTTCTACGGCGAGACGCTGGAGAAGCTGGGCGAGCGCAAGTACCGCATCACGAGGGGCGGCTTCACCACCTGCGTGCAGCCGACGCCGCGGTGGGAGCTCACCTCGACGTCGGCCACGATGACGGTGGACGAGTACGCGATCCTGCGCAACGCGGTGCTCAACGTGAAGGGCGTGCCGCTGCTCTACCTGCCGGTGCTCTACTACCCGATCCAGGAGGACGACCGCGCCACGGGGTTCCTCATCCCGCAGTACGGCAACTCGACGTTCCGCGGCCAGATGCTCAGCAACGCCTTCTTCTGGGCCATCAGCCGCAGCGTCGACGCCACCGTGTTCCACGACTGGTACAGCCGCGCCGGGCAGGGCATGGGCGGCGAGTTCCGGTACGTGGCCGCGCCGGGGTCCGAGGGCTCGGCGCGCACCTACGTGCTGCGGCAGTCCGCGGCGGAGGCGACGGCCGACGCGGGAGCGCTGCCCGAGAGCCGGTCGTACGAGATCCGGGCCTCGGCGGTGCAGCGGCTGCCGGCCGGCCTGCGCCTGCGCGGCAACGTGGACTACTTCTCCGACATCACGACGCAGCAGACCTACTACGGCAACCTCTACGACGCCTCGCGCCGGCAGCGCCGCTACGGCGCCAACGTCTCGGGGGCCTGGGGCGCCTGGAGCCTCAGCGGCACCTACAACTCGAGCGAGCTGTTCTTCTCGTCGGTGGACTCGACGATCGACGGGCTGGCCCCGCGCATCGCCTTCAGCCGCGCGCCGCGCAAGATCGGCAACGCCCCGGTCTACTGGTCGTTCGGCACCGACTACTCGGGCATCATCCGCACGTGGAAGTCGGGCACGCGCGAGGTGGAGCAGGGCCTCACCCGCTTCGACTTCAGCCCGCAGATCCGCGTGCCGTTCACCAAGTGGCCGTTCCTCCAGCTCACGGGCGTGGCCGTCTGGCGCAACACCTGGTACTCGGAGAGCATCGTCGGCCGGCAGCAGGTGGAGGAGCCGGTGTTCCGCCGCTTCTTCGACCTGCGCGGCGAGATCGTCGGCCCCGTGTTCACGCGCATCTGGGACACGCCGGGCAACGGCTACGCCGACAAGTTCAAGCACGTCGTCGAGCCCACCTTCACGATGCAGCGCGTCACGCTGATCGACAACTACGACCAGATCGTCAAGCTCGACTCCTACGACTACACCTTCGGCGGGACGACGCGCATCGGCTACGGGCTGACGAACCGCTTCCTCGCGCGGCGGCAGGAGGGCGCGCGGCGCAACGCGCGCGAGTTCCTCAACGTGTCGGTGAGCCAGGCCTACTACACCGACGAGCGGGCCACGCAGTACGACCCGGCCTACCTCTACAGCTTCCAGGGCCTGCCGACGAGCAAGTTCACCCCGGTGTCGCTCCTGGTGCGCGCGACGCCGACGGCCGAGGTGAGCGGCTCGTTCCGCCTCGAGTACAGCCCCACCAGCGACGAGATCATCAGCATGCGCGCCAACGGCGCGTTCACCCGCGGCGGGGTGTCGGTGACCGGCGGCTGGAGCCAGCGCCGCTACGAGGCCTTCAACCTCGCCACGCTGCGCAGCGACAACTACCTGAACCTCGGCACCAACCTCCGCCTGAAGGAGGGTCGCTTCGGCGGGCAGTACATCTTCGACTACGACTTCGCCAACGCGCGGATGATCCAGCAGCGCATCCAGGGCTTCTACAACGCCCAGTGCTGCGGCGTCACGGTCGAGTACCAGAAGTACAACTTCGGGGCGCTGTCCTCGAGCCTGCTGCGCAACGACACGCGCTTCACGATCTCCTTCACGCTGGCGGGCATCGGCACCTTCGCCAGCCCGCTCGGCATGCTGGGCGGCAACACGACCGGCCCCAGGGGCTTCTGATCGCCGTGGCGCGCACCGTCCTGGTCACTGGCGCGTCGGGCTTCGTCGGCAGCCACCTGCTGCCGCTCGTGGCCGCCGAGCCGGGCGTGGCCATCGAGGCGTGGACGCGTGACGTCGTGCCCGCCGGCCACGCGGCGCGCTGGACGGTGATCGACATGGGCGACCGCCGCGAGGTGGCGCGCGCCGTCGCCGCGGCCCCGCCCGACGAGGTCTACCACCTGGCCGGCGCCGCCCACGTCGGCCAGTCGTTCTCCTCGGTGGCCGACACGCTGGCCACCAACGCGCTCGGCACGGCCCTGCTCGTCGACGCGCTGCGCGAGCACGCGCCGCGGGCGCGCGTGCTCGTGGTGAGTTCCTCCACCGTCTACCGGCCGGCCGCCACCGCCCTGACCGAGACGTCGCCGGTGGGGCCCACCAGCCCCTACGGCCTGAGCAAGCTCGCGACCGAGCGCCTCGCCGTGCGGGCGTGGGAGGAGGACGGCCTCCACACCGTGGTGGCGCGCGCGTTCAACCACGTGGGCCCCCGCCAGTCGCCGGCCTTCTTCGCCTCGTCGTTCGCCAGCCAGATCGCCGCCATCGAGCGGGGCGAGCGCCCGCCGGTGCTGCGCGTGGGCAACCTCGAGGCGCGGCGCGACCTCACCGACGTGCGCGACGTCGTCCGCGCCTACCACCTGCTGATGCGCCAGGGCGAGCCCGGCGGCATCTACAACGTGTGCAGCGGGCGCGCGCACGCCATCGGCGACCTGCTGCGGGCGCTCGTCGCCAGCGCCCGCCTGCCGGTGGCGGTCGAGACCGACCCGGCGCTGCTGCGGCCCAACGACACGCCGCTGGTGCTCGGCGCCCACGCGCGCCTCACCGCCGCCACCGGGTGGGCGCCCACCTTCCCCATCGACCGCACGATGGCCGACGTGCTGGCGGACTGGCGGGTGCGCACGGCGCAGGCCGCGCCACCACGCTGAGGCGACACGCGTGGTCGTGCTCGTCACCGGCGGCACCGGCTACCTCGGGCGGCACGTCGCGCGGGCCGTCGCGGCCCGGGGCCACACGCCGGTGGTCTTCGCGCGGCGGGCCTCGCGCGCCGGGCTGCCGTGGCGCGCCGTCGATGGCGACGTGGGCGACGCGGCATCGGTGCTCGCGGCCGCCCGCGGCTGCGACGCCATCTGCCACGCCGCCGCGAAGGTGGAGATCGCCGGCGCGGCCGACGACTTCGCGCGCGTGAACGTGGACGGGCTGCGCCACGTGGTCGCCGCGGCGCGCGCGCTGGACCTGCGGCGCCTCGTCTACACCTCGTCGTTCCTCGCGGGCCCGCCCGCCGACGGCCGGCCGCTCGCGCGCACCAACCACTACCAGCGCACCAAGGCCGAGGCCGCCGCCGTGGCCAGAGAGGCCGCCGCCGCGGGCGCGCCGGTCGTCGTCCTCGCGCCCGGCGTCGTCTACGGTCCCGGCGCGGCGACCGAGGGCAACCTCGCCGGCCGCCTGCTGCGCGACCACCTGCGCGGCCGGCTGCCGGCCACCGTCGGCGCCCACCGCACCTGGAGCTTCTCGTTCGTCTCGGACGTGGCAGCCGCGCACGCCCTCGCGCTGACGCACGGGACGCCAGGCGCGTGGTACGGCATCGGCGGGCCGAACCTGCCGCAGATGGCGATGTTCGAGTGGGTGCGCGCGACGCGCGGACGCCGGCTCCCCGCGGACCTGCCGGTGGGCCTCGCCCGCCTCGCGGGCGCCGTCGAGGAGGCGCGAACGCGGCTGTTCGGCGGCACGCCGCAGCTCACGCGCGGCGCCGTGGAGATCCTCACGCACGACTGGCCGGTGGACTCGACGGCCGCCGAGCGGGACCTGGGCTACCGCATCACGCCGTTCGACGAGGCGATGCGGCGCACCGTGGACGACATCGAGCAGGGGCTGAGCCGGTGACGCGCTTCTCCGAGTCGTCGCGCCAGCTGGTGCACGCCGGGGCCGGCCTGTTCGCCTTGCTGCTGCCGTGGCTGTCGTGGCCGCAGGCCGCCCTGTGCGCGGCGGCGGCGCTCGCCTTCAACCTGCTCGTGCTGCCCCGGCTGGCGGCCGACCGCCTGTTCAGGCCCGGGGAACTCAGCGGCCGCGCGTCTGCCGGCATCGTCATCTACCCGGCGTCGGTGCTCGCGCTCGTGCTCGTCTTCCGCGAGCGGCTCGACCTCGCCGCGGCGGCGTGGGGCATCCTCGCGGCCGGCGACAGCGCCGCCACCCTCGTTGGCCGGCGCCTCGGGACCGCGGGCGGCCGGTGGCCCTGGAACCCGCTGAAGACCTATGCGGGCAGCGCGGCCTTCGTCGTGGCGGCCTCGGCCGCCGGCATCGGCCTCGCGCTGTGGACGCGCCCGGCCGTCCCGGTGGACGTGCCGGTGTGGTTTCCCTGGGTGGTGCCGGCCGCGGCCGCGGTCGTGGCGATGCTCGCCGAGACCATGCCGGTGCGGATGGACGACAACGTCACGGTGCCCGCCGCGGCGGCCGCCGTGCTCTGGGCCGGCACCCTGGTGGACGCCCAGACGGCGACGGCGGCGATCGGCATGGTCGCCGCCCGGGCACCGCTGGCGCTGCTGGTCAACGGCGCGGTCGCGTTCGCCAGTTGGCGGGCGCGCGCGGTGTCGGGCTCGGGCGTGCTCGGCGGCCTGGCCGTCGGGCTCGTCATCTGGCTGGCCGCGGGCGCCGCCGCGTGGGGGCTGCTCTTCGCGTGCTTCCTCGTCGCGGCCGTCACCTCGCGCCTCGGGCTGCGCCGCAAGCGCACGCTCGGCATCGCGCAGGAGGCGGGCGGGCGGCGCGGCGCCGCCAACGCGCTCGCCAACTGCGGGCTGGCGGCCGTCGCCGCCCTAGTGGGCCTGCTCGGCCCGCACGCCGCGCTGGCCGCGGTGGCCTTCACCGCCGCGCTCGTCTCTGGCGCGGCCGACACGGCCGCCAGCGAGGTGGGCAAGGCCTTCGGCCGCACCACCTGGTCGCCCCTGACCTTCGCGCGCGTGGCGCCGGGGGCGATCGGCGGCCTGTCGGGCCCGGGCACCCTGGGCGGCCTCGCCGCCGCCCTGGCGCTCGGCGCGCTCGCCGCGGCGCTGGGCCTCGTGCCACCCGCGGCCGTGGGCATCATCGTCGTCGCGTCGATGGCCGCGATGCTCGCCGAGAGCGTGCTCGGCGCGACGCTCGAACCGAGGGGACTGGTGAACAACGACCTGTTGAACTTCCTGCAGACGGGCGTCGCGGCGGCCGTCGCCGTGACGCTGGCGCGGATGGGAGGGATGCGCTGATGGCGCGCGTGCGCGACTACCTCGAGCTGTCGCGGCCGTTCACCCTGGTGGCCCCCGCGCTCGGGTTCTTCTCGGGCGGCCTCACGGCCATCGGGGCGGTTCCCTACGAGCCGTGGAGCCCGTGGCTGGTGATCTACCCACTGCTCGGGGCGCTGATGGCGGCCGTGCTCAACGCCGCCTCGAACACCCTCAACCAGATCTACGACCTCGACATCGACCGCATCAACAAGCCGCGGCGGCCGCTGCCCGAGGGCCGCATCTCGCTGCGCGCGGCGTGGGCCTTCACGTGGGCCACCTACGCCGTCGCCCTCGGCCTGGCGTGGCTCGTCGCGCCGGGCGGGCGGCGCGAGTGCTTCTGGATCGTGCTGGTGGCCACCGTCCTCACCTTCGCCTACTCGGCCCCGCCGCTGCGCACCAAGCGGTTCGGCATCTGGGCGAACGTCACCATCGCCATCCCGCGCGGCGTGCTGCTGAAGGTGGCCGGCTGGTCGAGCGTCAAGACGGTCGTCGGCACCGAGCCCTGGTTCATCGGCGCGATCTTCGGCCTGTTCCTGCTCGGCGCGTCCACGACCAAGGACTTCGCCGACATGGAGGGCGACGCGCGCGGCGGCTGCCGCACGCTCCCGATCGTCCACGGCGTGCGCAAGGCGGCCTGGATGATCTCGCCGTCCTTCGTCGTGCCGTTCCTGCTGATCATCGCGGGCACCGAGACCGGCGTGCTGACGGGCAACTACTGGCTGCTGCACGCGCTCGGCGTCGTGATGACGGCCTACGGCATCTACGTGTGCTACCTGATGCTGCGTCGCCCCGAGGACCTCGCCGTCGAGGAGAACCACGTCTCCTGGGCGCACATGTACCGAATGATGTTCGTCGCCCAGATCGGCTTCGCCCTGGCCTACCTGCTGTAGCCCCGGCCATCGGAGATTCGTCGTTCGAGGGAGCCGCGCCCGCGGAGGCGCCCGAAAACACGGGGCGATCTCGATGTTGAAACTCAAGACCTGACCCCAGCATCCCCAGGTCCGCTTCGCCCTGGCCTGGCTGCTGCAGGGCCCGGCCATCGGAGATTCGTCGTTCCAGGGAGCCGCGCTCACGGAGACGCCCGAAAACACGGGGCGATCTCGATGTTGAAATTCAAGACCTGACCCCAGCGCCCCCCCAGCATCCCCGCCCGCCGTCAGCGCGCGAGGCGCGGCGCGAGGTCGGCCGGCGCGTGGAGCACCCAGTCGTCGGGCCCCAGGCGCGCCGGGTCGACCGACTCGGCGCCGAAGCCGTAGCGCGCGAACGCCAGCCGGACGCCGGCCGCACGCGCCGTGGCGAGGTCGACGTGCGAGTCGCCGACCAGCACGGTCTCGGCCGCCTGGACGCCGGCCTGCGCCATCACGGCCCGGAGGCCGTCCGGCGCCGGCTTGCGCGGCCACGTGGCGTCGCCACCCACGACGGCGGCGAGCAGCGGCGACCAACCGAAGTGCTCGACGAGGCGCAGCGCGTGGGGCGCGGGCTTGTTGGTGAGCAGGCACGCGGTCGCGTGCGCCGCGGCGGCGCGCACCATCGCGTCCGCGCCCTCGTACGGAACGGTCGTGTCGAGCAGGTGCGCGTGGTAGCACCGGTTGAACGCCTGCAGGTCGGCGTCCCCGGGGGCCGGCAGGCCCGCCGCCGCGAAGGCGCGCTCGAGCAGCGCCCGCGCGCCGTCGCCCACCATGCGGGTGACCGCGTCCTCGGCGAGGGGCCCGCCGCCGCGGCCCGCCAGCACCTCGTTGGCCGCCCGGGCCAGGTCGCGCCGCGAGTCGATCAGCGTGCCGTCGAGGTCGAACACCACCAGCCGGGTGGCGCTCATTCCCCTGAATAGCTCGTGAACGACGAGGGCGTCTCCCACACCTGCACCCGGACGACCGGGATGCCGAGCTCGCGCGTCTTGTCGAAGATGAGGCGGGCGATGCGCTCCACCGTGGGATTGGAGTCGAGCAGGTAGATGGGCTCGTTGAGCGCCTGCAGCGGCTTCACCAGCGGGTCGTCGTGGCGCAGGATCATCTTGTGGTCGAGCTCGCTGTCGATCCAGCCCTTCACCACGCGCTTGATGTCGCTGAAGTCCACGACCATCTCCCGGTTGTCGAGCCCGCCCGTGCGCACCTCGATCTCGGCCACCGCGTTGTGGCCGTGCGGGTGCTTGCAGATGCCGTCGTAGTCGAGCAGGCGGTGGCCGTAGCAGAACTCGATGCGCTTGGTGACCGAATACATGAGGACCTCGTGGGATGACGCCGACGCCAGTGACGCGGACCGGGCCTCGCGCACCTGGGAAGCGGCCGGGCGGGCGCCGCGGCCGCGAGCCGGCACGCGTTTTCGACCCCCCGGCACGGGAAGTCGTGATGCAATGACGCTGCGACCGCCCGCGCGGATCCTGCGTCCGAGGAAACCGATGGTAGAGAACGGCTCGACACCTGGTCAAGGCGGCACGGCCGTGCTGTGCTCGGCCGGCCTCGACAGCGCCGTGCTGCTGGCCGACGAGGCCACGCGGGGGCCGGTGACACCGGTCTACGTCGGCGTGGGGCTCGCCTGGGAGGCCGACGAGCGCGCGGCCCTCGCCCGGCTGCTGGAGGCACCGCCGCTCGCCGGCCGGACGGGGCCCGCGCAGGTGGTCACCTTCGACATGCGCGACGTCTACCCGGCGTCGCACTGGGCCATCCGCGGCGTGCCGCCGGCCTACGACACGCCTGACGAGGACGTCTACCTCGTCGGGCGCAACCTCGTGCTGCTCACCAAGGCCGCCGTGCTGTGCGCGCAACTCGGCCTGTCGCGCATCGTCCTTGGCCCGCTGGCCGGCAACCCGTTCCCCGACGCCTCGCCCGAGTTCTTCGCGGCCATCGCGCGCGCCGCCTCGCTGGGCCTGGCCACGCCGATCGCGGTGGACGCCCCGTACCGCACGCTGGAGAAGAGCGACGTGATCCGCCGCGGCGTGGCCCTCGGTGTGCCCCTGGCGCTCACGCTGTCGTGCATGAACCCGCGGCACGGCGTGCACTGCGGCGCGTGCAGCAAGTGCCGCGAGCGCCACGACGCGTTCCTCGAGGCCGGCGTCGCCGACCCGACGCCCTACCTCGTGCCCAGCCCGCGCTGACCGCCGCGCCGGCCGGTCGACGCGCCCCGGCCCGTCAGCGCGCCCCCGCCAGCAGCACGATCGCCACGATCCCGCGCAGCGACCACGCCACCGTCCGGACCCAGTTGGTCCTGACGAGCCGCCGGTGCGCGACTGCGTCGAACCCGCCCGCCAGCCGTCCATGGGCCGGCACCTGCCACCGGACCGTGCTGAGCCAGACGAGCCCCACCAGCCCGAGCCCGGTCCACGCCAGCGTGCCGCCGCGCCAGACGACGAGCCCGACGGCCGTCAGCAACTCCACGACCATCGGGGCCGCCACCACCCAGGTGGTGCGCCGGGCATGCTCGCGCTCGTAGTGGGCGAAGCCCGCCTGGCCGACGGCGTCGAACAGCGGGTAGTGGACGAGTTGCACGAACCAGATGACGCCCACCATGTAGCAGGTGACCGCCGCGTGCAGCGCGAGCAGCGCGAAGATCGGGTCGCCGGCGGTCATGCCTGCGCCGCTCCCCGGGCAGGCCGGCGCCTTCGGCGGCGCGGACCGGGCCCGCCAGCCTCCGCGTCACGCGGCCAGTCCAGGTGCGCGTGCACCTTGCGCCCGGCGAGTGGCAATGCGCCCGGCGTCGACTCCGGCGCGTGCCCGCGCAGCAGGTGCCGGTCCACGCGCCGCAGCACGGTGGCCAGCAGCCGCTCGTCGGGCGCCGTCACCACCACCACGCCCGCGCTGCGCGCCGGCGGGAACCGCGCATCGTCGAGGTAGTCGCGGTCGAGCGACAGCAGCGTGCGGTGCATCTCGCGCGCGAGCCGGTAGTGCTCGCGGTCGGGCGCCCGCCGCAGGTCGTCGTGCTCCATGACGAAGAACACGTCCCAGCGCAGCTCCGCCCGCAGGAAGGCGACGATGCCGGCGGGGACGTTGGCGTCGGCGTAGACGCGGGGCGCGCCGGGCGTGCGCTCGAGGGCCTGACGCAGTTCCGAGGACAGGGTTCCCATGGCGGCGGCCGTGTGCGTGGTGGCAGGGGCCTTCGTAGAGTAGCACCCGCGGGCGGGCCGGCGGTGACGCCGGGGTGCGTCACCGGATTGCCGCAATGCGTCAACTGCGTGTATCGTTGGGCGTCGTCGTCGGACAGGGGCCGCGGCATCACGGCGGCAGGAGGGCATCGTGCGCACGCTCACAGGCAAACGCGTCCTGATCACCGGTGGGGCGTCGGGCATCGGCAAGAGCCTCGCGCAGCGGTTCGCCGCCGAGGGCGCCGACCTCATCCTCGTGGACCTCAACGACGCCCTGCTGCAGAAGACGGCGGCCGAGCTGAGCGCGGGCGGCCGTCGCGTGCGGGCGCACGCCGCCGACGTCACCGACGTCGCGGGCATCGTCGCGCTGCGGGAGCAGGTGAACGCCGACGGCGGGCCGATCGACGTGCTGGTGAACAACGCCGGCCTGGTGTTCGGCGGCCCGTTCCTCGAGCTGCCGCTCGAGAAGCACCTCACCACCTACCGCGTGAACACGATGGGCCTGGTGGCGTTCACGCACGTGTTCCTGCCAGATCTGATCGGCCGCCCCGACGCCCACCTGGTGAACGTCGCGAGCGCGTCGGGCTACATCGGGCTGCCCTACGGCTCGACGTACGCGTCGAGCAAGTGGGCGGTGATCGGCTTCACCGAGTCGCTGGAGCTCGAGCTGAAGATGCTCGGCCACCACCACGTGCACGTGACGATGGTGTGCCCGAGCTACGTGAGCACGGGCCTGTTCGACGGCGCGAAGCCGCCGCTGTTCACGCGCATGCTCACGCCCGAGCGGCTGGCGAACATGGTGACGCGCGCGGTGCTCTCCAACAAGCGCGCGGTGCTGGCGCCGTGGCTCGTGAAGGTGACGCCGCCGCTGAAGGGCATCCTGCCGGCCGGGATCTTCAACATGATCTCTGGCACGCTCGGCGCCACCTCCAGCATGACGAAGTGGAAGGGACGGGGGTAGTCCCGGCGTCGCGTCACTCAGCTGTCAGGCACGCCACGCCCGTCAGCGCGCGAGCCCTTCCAGCAGCACCTGCACGGCGGCGTCGAGCTGGCTGTCGGCGCCGTCGCCGTGCTCGCCGAGCGCGCGTGACACCGGCACGTCCACCGGGCGCGGGTTCCGTTCCATGTTCTGCCCGTCGGCGCCCGTGATCTTCGTGCGGGGCAGGCGGAAGCTGGAGCCGTCCACCAGGCGCGTGTTCCAGGTGTAGATGATCCACCCGGCCGTCGGCTCCCCGACCACCTTCCCCAGGCCGAGCGTGCGGTAGCCCTCGGAGAAGTCCTCCGCGTCCGACAGCGAGTGCTGGTTGGTGACGAGCACGGTCGGCCGCTCGAGGGCCCGCTGCCCCAGCACGGTGCGCGCCGGCGCCGGCTGGCGTCCCCGCAGGGTCATCGTCAGGTACGGCCGCCGCGCGAAGACGTCGATCGCGTAGACGTTGACGAACCCGCCGTTGTTGTTGCGCACGTCGATCACCACGCCCTCGCGCGCGTGGTTCTCCGCGTCCAGGTCGAAGTGCAGCTGGTCGAGCGAGGCGGCGCTCATGTCGGGGACGTGGACGTAGCCGAGCCGCCCCCCGCTCGCCCGTTCCACGTAGGCACGCCGCGACTCCACCCACGCGCGGTAGCGCAGCCCGCGCTCGGTGGCGAGGTCCACCGGCTTCACCAGCACCTCGCGACGGTCGCGGCCGGACGCGTCGGCGGCCAGCGAGAGCCGCACCTGCCGGCCCACCGTGTGCTCGAGCCGGGCCTCCAGGTTGGTCGCCGCGTCCACCGCGACACCGTCCACCGCGAGCATCACGTCGCCCACGCGCACGTCGCCCGCGAGCGCCGCCGGGCCGAGCGGCACGAGCGCCGCGACGCGGAGCCGGCCGGTGCGCGCGTGCTCGGCGGCGTCGAGCGAGATGCCGAGGCGCCCGGTGACCGCGCTGCCGCCCGAGGGGGGCGCCGAGATGCCGAGGTGCGAGGCGTCGAGCTCGCCGATCATCAGCGACACCAGCCGGCGCAGCTCGTCGGGCGACGAGGCGGCGCGCACGTAGGGCTCGTGGCGCGCCCGCTCGCGCGGCCAGTCGGCGCCGTGCATGGCCTCGTCGTAGAAGAGGTCGCGCAGCAGCGACCAGGCCTGGCGGAACACCTCGAGCTTCTCCGCGGCGAAGTCGGCGTCGAGCTCCGCCGTCAGGGCGATGGGCTTCGCGTCCTTCCGCTCGAGGGTCACCGTCACGACGCGGCCATCGTCGAGCAGCACGAGGTCCTTGCCGTCGGGCGAGAAGTGCAGGGCCGACTTCGCGCCGGCGGACGCGCTCACCTGCGTGGGCACCGGCGGGTCCTTGGCCAGCTCGTCGAGCGACCACGTGAAGACGTTCTCGCGGCCGCCGACGTCGGCCGTGAACGCGAGCGTGCGGCCATCGGGCGAGAGGGCGAGGTCGCCGACGTCCATCCGCAGCGGCAGCAGCGACACGCGGCGACGGATGCCCTCGAAGACGATCCGGGTCGGCACGGCCGTCGCCGGAGCGGGCTTCGGCGCGCCCGCGTCGCCGCCGCGACCCGCCGCGGGCGACGGTGCCCCGGCGGGCGTCGAGCTGGCGCCGCCACGCGGCGAGGGACCGCCAGGGGTCTCGCTGCGCCTGAAGAGTTCGCGGAACGCGTCCTCGCGGAACCGCGGCGTGCGCGGCACCAGGTCCACCCGCGCGATGGCGCCCGGTTCGGTGCGCTGGCCGGTCACCAGCAGCAGGAACGTGCCGTCTGGCGACCAGGTGAGCCCCGAGGCGAACGTGTGGGCCAGCGACGTCACCGCGCGCGGCGTGCCGCCCGCCGCCTCCACGACCCACGCGTTGGTGAACCCCTTGCCGGCACTCGCGAGGAAGGCCAGCCACTGCCCGTCGGGCGACCACGCGACGGCGCGCTCCACGTCGAAGGCCAGGGGCAGTTCGGCGCGGGCCACCAGCCGGTCGGCGCCGGTCGCGAGCGTCACCACCCGCAGTTCGGCGGCGTTGCGCACGAACGCGAGCTGCGTCCCGTCGGGCGAGAACACGGGCGAGTAGTCGTCGCCGGCGCCGTCGGTCACCGGCGTCTCGCGGCCGGTCTCGAAGTCGTGGACGAAGACGACACGACGCTCGCCGCGCGCGGCCGCATAGGCGAGGCGGCGGCTGTCGGGGGCCCAGGCGAGGGCGCTCTCCGCGGCGGGCGTCTGGGTGACGCGGGCCGCGTCGCCGCCGTCCTTCACCCCGGCGGCGAACACCTCGCCGCGGGCCGTGAACGCGAGCTTCTTCCCGTCGGGCGCCACGGCCAGCGACTGGAACTGGGTCGTGGCGCGGACACGCTCGACGCCGCGGCCGGCCGGGGCGCCGCGCAGCGTCACCGGCACCTCGCGCGGGGCGCCCCCTGCCGCCACGTCCACCGTCCAGAGCCCGAACTCGCGCTCGAACGCCACGACGCCCGTGCGGGACATCGACGGCCAGAGGACGCGCCCCGCGTCGAAGGCCGTCACCTGCCGCTGCGTGCCGTCGGCGGCGCGCATCCAGAGGTTCTCCGCGCCGGAACGGTCGCTCACGAACGCGATCGACCGGCCGTCGGGGGCCCACATCGGCCACAGCGCCTTCGCGCCGCGCGCCACCAACTGTCGATAGCGCGACCGGGACGGCGTGCCGCCGGCCGCCGCCAGGTCGAGCGTCCAGATCTCCGACTCGTCGATGTGGCTGTGCCCGTGCCGCCACCACTGCGACGAGGCGATGCCGCGCGCAGAGAAGGCGAGCGTCGTTCCGTCTGGCGAGATCGCCCCGAAGAACTCGTTCGTGTAGGGCTCCTCGGTGAGCGGCATCGGCGTGCCGCCCGACACACGGACCCACGACACGTCGTTGAGGGCCGACACCTCGCGCGCGGGGGAGCTGATCAGGACCGCCGACCCGTCCGGCGCCCAGCCGTCGAGCATCTCCGGGGCGTCGTCCCAGGTGAGGCGCCGCAGCCCGCCCGTGGCGAACTCGAGCACGTAGACGTCGCCGTTGCCGGTGCGCGTGGAGACGAAGGCGAGCGAGCGGCCGTCGGGGGAGAACAGGGGCCGCGTGTCGTTGGCGGGGTGCGACACGAGCAGCCGGGCCTCGCCTCCGGCCGCGGGCACGCTCCAGAGGTCGCCGCCCGCCACGAACGCGATCTCGCGGCCGTCAGGGGAGATGCCGGGCTCGGCGAGCGCGGGCCGTGTGGCGGCCGGCGGCGCCGGTTGCGCGGCGGTGACGGCGGCGGGCGCAGGGCTCTGCCCCGCGGGCGTCCTCCCGTCGAGCGCGAGCGGCGAGGCGGCGACGAGCAGCGCGAGCGCGGTGACGGCGTGGCGGAGACGGGGGCGCGCGGCCATGGCGCCCCAGCTTACACCGCGGCGCCGCCCGCCTAGCCCTTCATGCCGGCCCACGCCACGGCGGGCAGGCCGAGCCACGAGGGGTCGGCCTCGAAGAACGTCGCGCGGCGCCCGAGGTCGGCGAGGTTCCGGTGGTCGGCGAACCACACCGGCGTCGGCCACAGGCGGAACGGGCCGCGCACCACCGACTTCTGCGGGTGGTCGAAGAGCATCGTGTTGTGGACGACACCGATGCCCGATCGCACGCGATCGAGCGTGTTGCCCGGGAAGGCGCCCCAGCTGGCGACGCCGAGGGCGAAGTTGGCGCCGGCCCACACGTTGATGCCGATGCCGCCGTACTGCAGCCGGCCGATCGCCTCCTCGAAGACGGCCCGGTGCCGGCGCTGCGTGGCCCCGTCGGCGATCACCATGCACGAGAGCGTGCCCCAGACGTGCTCGTTGACGAAGGGCACGGCCTCGCGGAGGAAGTCGTCGGGCGCGGCCACGTCGAGGCACACCTCGGCGAGCACGCCGCAGAAGGCCTCGCGCGTGAGCGCGAACTCGCCGGCGTTGGCCGGCACGTTGGGGATCACGGTCCAGGGCACCACGTGCGGCCCGCTCGGGCCGAGCGCGCGGGCCTGCGGGTAGTGCTGGCGGAACGCGTGGTACCGCTCCTCGGCGCCCGGGTAGTAGGCCCGGCGTGCCGGCAGCTGCCGGAACACCTCGTGCAGCTTCTCGAGGAACGCCTCGCGCTGGCTCCAGCCGCGGGCCAGCACCAGCACCTTCGCCGCGTTGCAGTTGAAGCTGGCGTTGTGGGCCACCATGCTCGCGACGTTGCGCGCCTGGAACGAGAGCGAGGCGTCCGACCAGCGCCCGGGCACCACGAGGACCGGCGTGACACAGCCGAGTTCCGAGGTGACGCGCTTCTGGATGCGGGGCTGCCCGGCGGCCTTGCGCCGCTCCTGCTCCTCGACGGTGTCGCCCCAGACGATGGCGTCGTGGGTGCGGTCGGAGCCGGTGAGGTGGATGCTGTCGATGCGCCCGTGGGCGCACAGGTACTGCCCCACGTCGGCGCCGCCGCGGACAATGGCGAGCACCTCGCGCTCGACGAGCCCCGCGAAGGCCCGCTCGAAGAGCGGCGCGAGGTAGTCGTTCACGGGGTTCATCTTCAGCACGACCACCTCGTCCTCGACGAAGAGCTTGTAGACGACGTCGAGGGGGCCGATCGAGGAGACGTTGCCGGCACCGAGCACGAGCGCGGTGCGGCCGGCCTGGTAGCGGCCCGCGGCCTTCTCGCGGTAGATGTGCCCCTGCGTGGGCGGCTTCCCTGGCTCGATCCACACCTCCACGGTCATGTGGGAGTACATGAGCCGCTCGCGCAGGTTGTGGGGGAAGACGTCGGCCACGACCTGGCCGTCCGGCCGGGTGCGCATCCGCATCGGGCGCGGCGCGCCGCCGGCGGCGACCGCGTCCAGGAGCAGCCGCAGGTTGCGAACGGTCGTCATCGGCCCGCTGATCCACTCCTCGCCCGCGAGCGCGGAGCGCGGGTCGATGCCCTTGGCCACGCAGGCCGTGCGCACCCAGTCGTCGGCGACCTCGAGCACCCCGGCGATGGCGCGCTGGAGCAGGGCGACGCGCTCGTCGATCCCGACGCGCACCCACGCGTCGCGCTGGGCGGCGACGCGGGCGACGACCGGATCGAGCGTGGCCTGCAGGGCGGCGGTCGTGGGGTCGGTGATGGTGCTCATGAGGGGACTCCGCCGCGGGCCGCGCGCCGGCGCAGTTGGAGCCGGCGGGCAGATCGCGTATAAGGGGGAACCTCGCCAGCCCGCGTCGAGCGACGGGAAGGACGCCGATGAAGATACCGAACCTGATCCTGCGGCAGCTCTACACCTTCGGCAGCCTCGGCCGGACGGCCGACGGGGCCCGCTTCAGCCTGAAGAACCGCCTGAGCGACGCGACGCTCACGGGCGTGTCGCGCGTGGCCGTGG
>JADHED010001332.1_pt1 | contig 21833 bp, 15 predicted proteins | sample 8952041 | NCBI WGS metagenome assembly JADHED01 (sample SAMN16124423, study PRJNA663239) | bioreactor sludge metagenome | isolation source: sludge (control) | place: India:Bengaluru | collected 2018-09-08
AAATGCCCTCGTTGTACATGATGTCGAACTCGGCTTCCGTGAACGGGGGCGCCACCTTGTTTTTCACGATCTTGACTTTCGTCCGGTTGCCGCTGATCGAGCCGTCGCTGTTCTTGATGGCTCCAATGCGTCGGATGTCGACGCGCACGCTGGAGTAGAACTTCAGGGCCTTGCCGCCGGGGGTGGTCTCCGGATTGCCGAACATGACCCCGATTTTCTCGCGGATCTGGTTGGTGAAAATGCAGACGGTTTTGGCCTTGGAGATGAACGAGGTGAGTTTGCGGAGGGCATTGCTCATCAGGCGGGCCTGGGCACCGACCACGGCATCGCCGATTTCTCCTTCGAGCTCGGATTTGGTGACGAGGGCCGCCACCGAGTCGAGAACGATGATGTCGAGGGCGTTCGAGCGGACAAGGGTCTCACAAATCCGGAGGGCTTCTTCTCCCGAGCTGGGCTGGGAAACGAGAAGCTCGTCGAGATTGACTCCGAGTTTCTGGGCGTATTGGGGGTCCAGGGCATGCTCCACATCGATGAAGCCGGCCAGGCCGCCGCGCTTCTGGGCTTGGGCGATGGCGGTGAGGGTGAGAGTGGTTTTTCCGGAGGATTCCGGCCCGTAGATTTCCACGACACGCCCGCGGGGGAAGCCTCCGACTCCGAGCGCCCGGTCAATGAGGATGTTTCCCGTGGGGATGACCTCGACAGGGGAAACGCTGTTGTCTCCCAGCCGACGGATGGCCTCGCTGCCGTAGTCTTTTTCAATCTGCTGGAGGGCCAGCTCAAGATTCTTTGAGCGTGCTGCGGCGGCCTTGTCTGCTGCGGTGGTATCGTCGGATTTTGCCATGTCTTGGTGCGTTATTGTTTGAAGGGAGAGACTATGCGCGGTTGGTGGGATTCGTGAAATGAAAAACCTCCGGATCGGGAGAAATATTCCCGCTCCCTCAGGGAGGAGCGGCAAGGGAGCGGATGTAGGCGACGAGGGAGTCGATTTGCTGGTCTGTCAACTGTTCTCCGTAAGCGGGCATGGCCGGGGCGTAGCCCTTGACGACCCGGGTTTGGGGGGTGCGAATGGATTCCCGGAGATAGGATTCATCAGCCAGGAGGGTGGTTCCATCTGTCAGTTGCTGTGTTGTGCCGAAGACTCCATAAAGATCCGGGGCGAGGGCGCTGGTTCCCTGCATGTGGCAGGCGGCGCAGCCTTTGCCCAGAAAGAGTTGCCTGCCGGCCATGATCTGGATTTGTTCCGGAGTGGCGGGGGGGCGGAGCGCTCTCGGGAGTGTCAAAAAAATGAAGATGGCCGCGCAGGAAAAAAGGAATGTGCCGCCAAGGCAGGGAAGCCAGTCGTGGAAGTGCTGGCGCGCGTTCATCAGCCATTTGATGACCATGAGAGACAGGACAAGCACGACGAGAATGGGGATGTTCCAATCTGCTCCGGTGAGCTGGGGAAAGTGGGCGCTGAGCATCAGGAACAGGACGGGAAACGTCATGTAGTGGTTCTGGAGCGAACGGGATTTCGCCTGCTTCCCGAGTTCAAGATCATGAGCCTGCCCGGCTTCGAGTGCCGCCAGGAATTTCCGCTGGTTGGGAATGATGCGGAAGAAGACATTGGCCGTCATCAGGGTCCCCATCATGGCCCCGATCTGGAGATACACGGCGCGGCCGTTGAAGATCTGGTTGTAGAGGGCCGCCGCTGTGAACAGGAAGAGAAGACTGACCAGGAGAGCGAGCCAGGGGTGTTTGCGGAGCGGGGAGCGCCAGATGCCGTCGTAGAGCAGCCAGCCGCCGAAGAGTCCGGCAAGGCTCAGGCACATGGCCACCCAGCCCGGGATCGTCGTCTTCGTGGCATCCAGAAAAAAGGAACCGTTGCCCGAATGAAAAAGGGTGAGCAGAAGAACAAAACCGGCAAGCCAGGTGGTGTAGGATTGCCACATGAACCAGTGCAGGGGGCTCGGGATTTCCCCGGCTTTCAGAACCCGTTTTTCCAGGTGATACACCCCGCCGCCGTGCAGCATGTCCAGAGAGCCCAGCTTGGAGGTGTCCGGATCCTGCCCGGAAGGCTTGATCAAATGGAACTCCATCCATGTGAAAAGCAGAGAATCTCCGATCCACATGATCGCCGCGAGCACATGGACGAAACGGAGGATGATGCCGAGCCAGGCGGCCCAATCGGATTCCATAATCTCTTTCTCCAAGCATCCTGCGTGCCAGCCACGACGGAAACATCGTTGGGAGGCGGGGGGAGGTGACAATCGGAGGCCTCCCGTCAAGAAAAACTGTTCATTCGCCGCGGGGGAAGACTAGGTTGGAGACAATGAATCCCTCGCTCCTTGCAGATGATGATTTTTACCCCCTGATCGAAGCCCGGCATTGCGATCCTTTCCGGATACTGGGTTTGAGGGAACTTCAAGGACGGTGGTTGGGTCGGGTGTTCCGTCCGGATGTGGCTGCGGTCCGCATGGTGGATGCCGGGGGGAGGGGGTTCGAATTGACGCGGGTGCATGAGGCCGGGTTGTTTGAGGCCGTTCTTCCCGGTGTGGGGGAACCGTTCGGTTACACGCTTGAATTCACGGGGCACGACGGGGCCAGGTGGCGCGCGCATGATCCCTATGCTTTTGGTCCGGTTCTTGGGGAGATGGACATCTATCTTTTCAACGAAGGCACGCATTACGATGTTTACAAGAAGCTGGGTGCGCATGTGATGGAGATTGGTGGCGTCCAGGGAGTGCATTTTGCCGTGTGGGCTCCGGCTGCCCAGCGTGTGAGCGTGACCGGGGACTTCAACGGGTGGGATGGACGCGTTCATCCGATGCGCAAGATGGTGCCATCCGGGGTCTGGGAAATTTTCCTGCCGGGGGTTCACGAGGGGGCGCACTACAAATTTGAGATCCGCGGCCCGCACGGTGAGGTTTTCCTGAAGACCGATCCCTATGCCTTTTATGCCCAGCACACGACGCTGACCGGCTGCATGGTTTTCGATCTCAATCGGTTTTCGTGGTCGGATTCCGATTGGATGGAGAAGAGGCGCCAACAGGATCCCTACGCCACGCCGATGAGCATCTACGAGGTGCATCTGGGATCCTGGCAGCGGCTTCCCGAGGAGGGGAACCGTTTCCTGAGCTACATCGAACTGGCCGACCGGCTCATCCCGTATGTGAAGGAACTGGGATTCACCCACATCGAATTGCTGCCCGTGATGGAGCATCCGTTTGACGGATCCTGGGGCTACCAGGTGGTGAATTATTACGCCCCCACAAGCCGGTTTGGAAATCCGGATGAGTTCCGGCATTTCGTCGACCGGTGTCACCAGGAAGGGATTGGGGTAATCCTCGACTGGGTGCCCGGGCATTTTCCGAAAGACGCACACGGTCTCGCGCGCTTCGACGGCACCTGCCTCTACGAGCACGAGGATCCGCGGCTTGGAGAGCACATGGACTGGGGGACACTGATCTTCAACTACGGCCGCAACGAGGTGAAAAATTTCCTTATCGGCAATGCGTTGTTCTGGATGGACGAATACCACATCGACGGTCTGCGGGTCGATGCGGTCGCCTCGATGCTTTATCTCGATTACTCGCGCAAACCCGGCGAGTGGGTGCCGAATTGTTTTGGAGGACGTGAGAATCTGGATGCCATTGCGTTCCTCAAGCGTTGCAACGAGGTCTGCTACGACCGTTTCCCGGGGATCACCATGATTGCCGAGGAATCCACTGCCTGGCCGGGAGTCTCGCGTCCGACCTATGCCGGCGGCCTGGGGTTTGGATTCAAGTGGAACATGGGCTGGATGAACGACAGCCTGCGCTACATCAGCAAGGATCCGATCCACCGGCGTTACCACCAGGGCGACATCACGTTCTCGATGTTGTATGCCTTCCAGGAGCATTTTGTCCTGGTGCTCAGCCACGATGAAGTGGTTCACGGCAAAGGGTCGTTGATCGACAAGATGCCCGGCGACATGTGGCAGAAATTCGCGAACTGCCGGATGTTCCTCGCCTGGATGTGGGCGCACCCGGGCAAGAAGCTCATTTTCCAGGGCATGGAGTTCGGGCAATGGCAGGAGTGGCGGCACGCGCAAAGCCTCGACTGGCATCTCACGCAGTTTCCGTTCCACGACGGGCTCCGTCGTCTTGTCCAGCATCTCAACTGGCTCTACACGCACGAACCCTCCTTTTACGAACTCGACGATTCCTACGATGGTTACGAGTGGATCGACTTCCATGATGCCGACAACACCGTCTGGTCATTCATGCGGAAGTCGAAGACCGGCGCGGATATCGTCTTCATTGTGAATGCGACGCCGGTTGTCCGTTCCTCCTACCGTGTGGGACTCTCCGCGCACGGATTCTACGAGGAGATTCTCAATACCGATGCCGGAACGTATGGAGGCAGCAATGTGGGAAATTACGGGGGCCGCTGGTCGGATGAGAACTGGTCCTGGCAGGGCAGGCCGCATTCCATTCTTTTCGATCTGCCCCCGTTGTCCGTGATTGCGTTCAGGCACAAGACGGCCTGACGGTCATTGCGTCCCGTCCGGTTAACCTAGAAAAAGCCGTTCATTTCACCACAAAGATCACAAAGGCCACAAAGAAAGAAATTTGCAAACGCACAACTCTGATTCTTCCTCACCCGTCGGGTGAATCACATCTTCTGGTCTATCACTATGGATCTGCCTCTCTTTGTGATCTTTGTGGTTCATTCCCCTCTTCCCTTTTAGGGTTATTTCGGGGCGAGGATGCGTTCGGCGTATTTTGCGAGGATGTCGCACTCGAGGTTGACCTCGTCACCGGCTTCGAGTTTGCCGAGATTGGTGGCCTTGCGTGTGTGCGGGATGATCCAGATGGTGAAAATGTCGCTGCCCAGTTCGGCGACGGTGAGGCTGACGCCGTTGATCGCGACCGAGCCCTTGTAGGCAATGTAGCGCGCGAAGTCCGCCGGCATTTCAAAATCCAGCCGAAGGTCGCCGCCCTTTGGGGTGGCTGCGAGGAGTTTTGTTGTCGTGTCCACATGCCCCTGGACGAAATGACCTCCCAGGCGTCCGTCTGCCGCGAGGGCCCGTTCGAGATTGACGCCGTCTCCGGGACGCACGGATTTCAAATTCGTTTTCTGGAGCGTTTCTTCCAGCAGATCGAAGGAAATTTGCCCTTTGGCATGTCCTGTCACGGTGAGGCAGCAGCCATTGATCGCCACGCTGTCCCCGGTGCGGACGCGCTTCTCGATCTGGGGGGCAAGAACGGTGAGTTGTGTGGATTCCACGGTGCGGCGGAGCCATTGGCATTCGCCCAATTCTTCGACAAGTCCGGTAAACATGAAGGGCTCATCATTTCCCGGGAAAGGGGGCTCGCGCAATGGTTTTCCCGGAAGAAGTTTTCAAAAAAATGGCAATCGCTGTTTTGTGCGGAAGGAATTCCGTGGTAAGGACCAGCGATGCCTTATTCTGACATGGCCGGATTTTTGAGAAAGGGGATGCTGGTGTTGCTGCTGGCCGTTGGCGGCGCCGTCACAACGGGATTCGCCGCATCCGCCCATGGACCGGAGTTTCCAACCCCGGTGGAGAGCTACGCGGATGCGGGAGAAAGCAGTCTCTGGGGGAAGCTGGCCGGACGTGTGCGGAAGGATCCCTTCAATGCCGTGGCCACCGCGCTTTTTGTGGGGGCCATTTTTCACACGTTTCTCGTGGCGAGATTCCGTGCGCTTTCGCACCGTTTCGAGCATGAATGCGAGGTGGCGGAACGGCGGGGCGAGGGCGATGGAGCGGGCTGGGAGAAAGTCCGGGATCGAAAAAAATTTCTCGCGGTCGTCTTTCATTTTCTTGGCGAGGTGGAGGCGGTTTTCGGGATTTGGGTGATTCCTTTGGCCGTGGCCATGACTTTGATGAAGGGGGTCGGAACCGCGCAGAGGTACATCAACGGAGTCAATTTCACCGAGCCGATTTTCGTGGTAGTCATCATGGCGATTGCCAGTTCGCGACCGGTCCTCTTTTTTGCGGAGAATTGCCTGCGTTTGGTGGCCGGCATTGGCCGGGGGACTCCCGCTGCCTGGTGGCTGTCGGTTCTTACTGTGGGACCGTTGCTGGGGTCCTTTGTGACCGAGCCGGCGGCCATGACGATCTGTGCGTTGCTGCTGGCGGCGAAGTTTTTCCGGCTGCAGCCCTCGATGCCGCTCCGCTATGCGACACTGGGGTTGCTTTTTGTGAATATTTCCGTCGGTGGAACGCTCACCCACTTTGCCGCGCCTCCGGTCGTGATGGTGGCCTCGAAGTGGGATTGGAATCTGGCTTTTATGTTCGGAAATTTCGGTTGGAAGGCGGCGTTGGGAATCGTGGCGGTCAATCTTCTTGGCTTTCTTGTTTTCCGTCGGGAATTGCTTTCTCTCCGCGATCGGGACGAGGATCTTGATCGACCGAAACCGGGTGTGCCTTCATGGATTGTGGCCGCCCATCTGCTTTTTATCGGGTTTGTCGTTTATGCCTCCCACTATGCGGCTGTGGTGGTGCTGATCTTCATGCTCTTCCTGGCTTTTGTGATGGCCACGGAACGGAATCAGGACGTGATCAATCTGAAGTCGCCTGTTTTGGTGGGCTTCTTCCTGGCCGGGCTTGTCATCCACGGGGGATGCCAGCAGTGGTGGATCGAGCCTGTTTTGGTGAGCCTGAATCCCCTTCAGCTTCTGCTCGGGTCGACCGTGCTGACCGCCTTCAACGACAATGCGGCCATCACCTACCTTGCCTCCCTCGTTCCCGGATTCTCCGATCAGGCCAAGCTGGCGGTGGTGGCGGGAGCCGTGGCCGGTGGGGGGCTGACCGTGATTGCCAATGCTCCCAATCCCGCGGGCCAATCCCTGTTGCAGGGCTACTTCGGCACCAATGGGGTCGATGCGTTCAAGCTGCTCCTTGCCGCGCTGGTGCCCACGGCGATCATGATACTGGCTTTCCTTTTTCTGCCGTGAGCGGCAATGAATTTTTTGTCAGGCCGGCTGGGCCCGGCGGAATTCCATCACGTTGATCGGAGGAAGATTGAGGGCGCAGAATTTTTTTTCGGCGAGTTCGAAGAGGTGGTCTTCTTCGCAAAGCTGGGTGGTCAACTGGTAGGCAATGAAGCGGCTGTTGTGATCCATGGCCCCGGCGATACGGGATAGAATGCGGTCGCGGGTGGATTTCTCAATGACGGAAAAAGGAATGCCCGAGAGGATGTAATCGCAGCGCGAATGGCCGAGTTCGTCGAGGGCTTCCCGGATGTGGAGCGCATCGGTCTGGAGGATGGTGACGCGGGGGTCGTTGCGAAATTGGTGCCGGAGGTGGGCGACGAACTCGGGATCCACCTCAAAAAGAACGAGACGGGAGTCGGCGCCCATGCGTTTCACGATCTCACGGGTGTGACAGCCTTCGCCCGGTCCGAGTTCCACGACCACCCGGGGTTGCGAGAAGTCGAGGCGCGAGGCGGTGTGGCGGGTGAGAAATGGCGAACTGGGCACGATGTAGCCGACCCGGAAGGGATTCGCCAGCACGCGCTTGAAGAAAAGAAGACTCATGGAGACGAGATCGGGCCGGTGGTGAAGATCACGGCACCTGTGAAAGGATGTCTTTTGCCCCGGCCTGTTCAAAGGCGTCCGCGATTCCGAGGAGGGTGGACTCATCGAGCGATTTTCCGAGGAACTGAAGGCCAACCGGCAGGGAACGGCCCTCTTCTTCCACCAGCCCGCAGGGAACACTGATGCCGCAGATGCCCGCCAGGTTGGCGGCGATGGTGAAGATGTCGGCCAGATACATGCGCAGCGGGTCGTTCACTCGTTCGCCGATCTTGAAGGCCAGATCCGGCGATGTCGGGCAGATGAGGGCGTCCACCTTCTCGAAGGCATTGGCAAAGTCGCGGCGGATGAGCGTGCGGACTTTCTGGGCCCGGAGGTAATAGGCGTCGTAGTAACCGCTGGAGAGTACATAGGTGCCGAGAATGATGCGGCGTTTGACTTCGCTGCCGAAACCTTCTTCGCGGCTGCGTTTGTAGTGGTCCAGAAGGTCGGTGGGATTTTTGGCCCGGTGGCCGTAACGGACGCCATCGAAGCGGGCAAGATTTGCGGAGGCCTCGGCGGTGGCGATGATGTAATAAACGCCCACGGCATATTCGGTGTGCGGCAGGGAGACCTCAACCAGTTCGGCGCCCAGGCTTTCACAGGTTTTGATGGCTTCTTCGACTTTGCCGCGCACCCGGGCGTCCATGCCATCCACAAAATATTCCTTTGGAATGCCGAGGCGGATTCCTTTGAGATCGCGTCCGAGGCGGGAAGTGAAGTCCTCCGCCGGGAGATCGAGGGAGGTCGAATCGTGCGGGTCTTTGCCGACGAGGGCATTCAGGATCGACGCACAATCCCTGGTGCTGCGGGCGAAGGGGCCGATTTGGTCGAGGGAGCTGGCAAAAGCGACGAGACCATAGCGGGAGACCCGTCCGTAGCTGGGTTTGAGCCCCACCACGCCACAAAGGGCCGCGGGTTGGCGGATGGAACCGCCTGTATCGCTGCCGAGTGTGGCATAGGCCTCGCGCGCGGCAACGGCTGCTGCGGACCCTCCGCTTGAGCCTCCGGGAATCCGGGTCGGATCCCAGGGATTCCGGGTGACCTTGTAGGCGGAGTTCTCGGTCGATGATCCCATGGCGAATTCATCCATGTTCAGGCGACCGAAGGGGATGGCTCCAGCTGCCCGGAGTTTCCTGATGGCGGTGGCATCGTAGGGCGCTTTGTAGCCGGCAAGAATTTTTGAGGAGCAGGTGCATTGTTCCCCGAGGACATTGATGACGTCCTTGATCCCGATGGGAACGCCTCCGAGCGGGAGGGAAATGTCCGCTTTTTCCGCAGCAGCCAGGGCGGACTCAAAGTCCCGGGTGAGGTAGGCTCCGATGGTGGAGTCGACGGATTGGATGCGGTCTTCCAGGGCCCGGACGGCATCCGCCGGGGTGAAATCTCCTTTGCGGAAGCCGGATTGAAGTTCGGAGACGGTGAGATGGGCGAGTTCGCTCATGATCATTCGATGACTTTGGTGACGACGACGAGGCCGTTGGCGGCGTGGGGGGCATTGGCCAGCACGGCGGTTTTTTCCAGACCGGGTTTTGCCGCATCTTCGCGGAAGACGTTGAAAACCGGGTTGGCATGGGCGGTGGGTTCGACTCCGGTGAGGTCGAGCTTGCCGAGTTGTTCCACATACTCGAGGACGCTTCCGAGTTGGGATTGGAAGGTGGTGGCTTCTTCGTCGGTGAGTTCGATGCGCGCCAGACGGGCGACATCGCGGACATCAAGATTCGGGCTGCTCATGGGAACCGGCATGTTTAGCAGCTTGCCCGAGGGGTGAGGAAGTCCCAATTTCAGCGGAATTTTCCGCCCGACAGAGTCTGCCGGTTGTAGGCCCGGCGGAGGGCGGCGGAAAGATCGGACGGGCGGACCGGCTTGCTGATGTAATCGTTCATTCCGGCCGCCAGACACTTTTCCCGATCGCCTTCGAGGGCATTGGCGGTCATGGCAAGAATCCAGGGACGTTTTCCGGGGGGATGAAGTCTGCAAATTTCCCGGGCGGCGGTGAGCCCGTCCATCTCGGGCATCTGAATGTCAAGGATGACAACATCGAAGGCAATTTTTTGCAGGGAAGACAGGGCTTCCAGTCCGTTCCCAACAATCTCCGGACGGTATCCCAGGCGTTCGAGCATCAGTTTGATCAGGCGCTGGTTGGTGGGGTGGTCTTCGGCGACGAGAATCTTCAGCGGGCACTCGCCGGCGATTTCGGGATCTTCAAACCCGGTCTGGGGCTTGAGAGTGGGCTGGGGACGCCCGGAGATGGCGCCGCAAATTGTCTCGTAAAGGACGGTGGCTTTGACCGGTTTGGTCAGGAATCGGGAGATCCGGAGGGTCTTGAGGCGGGAGTGGTCATGATCTGCCAGTGAGGTAAGAATGATGATGGTGAGGTCGGGGCGCCGGGAGCGAAGTTCTCCCGCAAGCGTGTAGCCGTCCATGTCCGGCATCTGGACATCAAGCAGGACGAGGTCGATTTTTTCCCCCGCTTCTTCCAGGGCAAGAGCCTCGCGACCACCGGAAACCTCCCTCGGAATCATTCCCCAGCTTTTTGTCTGCTCGGAGAGGATCCACCGGTTGGTTGCATTGTCGTCAACAATCAGGACATGGCGGCCGATCAGATCGGGGTTTTTTGCCTGAAAGGGGTGTGCAGGAGGATCTTTGGCGGGGTGCAGGGGAATGAGGAATTGGAAATCCGAGCCTTTCCCGGGAGTGCTTTCGACCCAGATTTTTCCTTTCATGATCTCGGCAAGTCGCCTGCTGATGGCGAGACCGAGTCCGGTGCCGCCGAAGCGCCTGGTCGTGGAACTGTCGACTTGGCTGAACACTTGGAACAAACGATCCCGGGCTTCTTCCGGGATCCCAATGCCGGTGTCTTTCACGGAGAAGTGAAGGAAGTCTCCTTCCTTGGGGTCGCGTTGGCGGCGGAGCCGGATCATTACTTCGCCTGTTTCGGTGAACTTGACGGCGTTGGTGACAAGGTTCACGAGGATTTGCTGGAGGCGGGTTCTGTCCGAAAGGACGAAGGCGGGGACATCCGGTTCGATCCAGTAGAGAAGATCCAGGCGTTTTTGAGAAGCGCGCGCGGCATTCAGATCGAAGACGGCCTCGATGCATTCCCTCAATGAAACCGGGGTGGATTCGATTTCCAGCCGACCGCTTTCAATTTTTGAGAAATCGAGAATGTCGTTGATGATGGCCAGGAGCGAGTCGCTGCTGGTGCGGATGGTGTCGATGTGTTCATGGACCCGCCGGGGCAGTTCGGAATCCAGAAGGAGATCTGTCATTCCAACGATGGCGTTCAACGGGGTGCGGATCTCATGGCTCATGTTGGCCAGGAAATCGGCCTTGGCCTTGGCCGCCACGGAGGCTGCCGCAGCGAGGCTCTCGGCATTCTTTTTTGCCTCGTCGAGGGCGAGATTTTTGGTGGCGAGGATCTGGAGGGCGTTCCGCCGGTTCAGGACCGCGCCGATCAGGCGGGCGAGGAGTCGGACAAACTCGATCTCCGCATCATCGAATGGTTTTTCCCGGGGAACTGTTGAGCAGAATGCCAGCGTTCCATAGGTCTGTCCGTCGACAAGGACAAGCGTTCCGATGAAACTTTCGCATCCGCAATGGCGGGGATCGGGGTCCTTTGCCAGGGGGGAGTCGGATATCCGGGGAATTGCAAGAACCTCCCTGGCCTTGAGGGCCAGTTTTCCGCAGGTTTCGGGGCGGGGGACAGCTGTCGTCCGCGGGGATTGGACTTCCACGACCAGGCTGCCGTTTTCCAATCGCTCCAGAACGGCTTTCTCAAAGAGAAGATTCTCCCGGGCTTTTTCCAGGGCAAGGAAAAGAACCTCGGTCGGATCCGCCGATTCCAGTTCTGCAATGCTGTTGAGGGCGTGCAGCAGGCGGATGCGGAGGGCGGTGGAGTCTTCCGCGCTCTTCCGTCGTGTGATCACCGTCTGGATCGAGACGAATTTGGTGATGCTGCCCCGGGCATCTTTGAAGGGAACCACGGTAGCGTCCACCCAGTAGAGGCTTCCGTCTTTGGCGCGGTTGCAGATTTCTCCGCGCCAGATTTTGTTGCTGTGGAGGGTGTGCCAGAAGTCTTTCCAAAATCCTTCCGGGTGAACTCCCGAACGAATGACCCGATGGGGTTGTCCGATCAGCTCCTCCGTGGAGAATTGGCTGACTTCGCAGAACTTGTCGTTGACGTAAGTGAAGATTCCGAGAGGATCGGTTTCCGCGACAAGGGCCAGTTGATCAAGGGCCAGCTTGTGGGCGGAAAGCGTGCGCACGATGTCTTCGTTCATCCGCTTTTCCAAAAGAAGCCGCTTCTCACCGGTGGAGCAGCGTTGTTCGAAACGGATGAAAATGGGAATGAGGGCGAAAGCCGTGAAAAGGCTCAACAGCAGGGCGTTGAGGCTGACTTCCTGCCAGAGGCTGCCCGGTTCCGGCCACACGTGGGGAATGACCCACCCCACGAGGAAAATTTCGCCGAAAAACACCACCCCCAGGGTAATGAGAAAAAATTTCCCCCAGGTGACCGGTTCATTGGGACTGCGGTCCGGTGTGGGCTGGCCGTCGGGGGAGGGATACATGGGGGCACCCGGAAGTGGTTCAGGCTTTGACGCGTTCGATTTCGGCTCCCAGGGCGTTGAGTTTCTCGTCGATGGATTCGTAGCCGCGGTCGATGTGGTAGACGCGGTGGACTTCCGTGACACCTTCGGCCTGCAGCCCGGCGAGGACGAGGGCTGCGGAGGCACGGAGATCGCTGGCCATCACGGGGGCTCCCCCCAATTTTTCGACTCCATGGATGATGGCCGACTGTCCCTGCATTTCGATGTTGGCTCCCATGCGTTTGAGTTCCGCCACATGCATGAAGCGTTGGGGAAAGACGTTGTCAGTGACAATGCTGATGCCGTCTGTCGTGGCCAGGAGAGCGCACATCTGGGCCTGCATGTCGGTCGGGAAGGCCGGATAGGGGAGGGCGTCCAGCCTGAGCGGACGGCGCGCGCCATTCGGTTTGAGGGTGATCCGATTCCCTGCGGTTTCAATATGGAATCCTGCCTGTGACAGAGGTTCCGTGACGGCTGTGAGGTGCGCCGGGTCGACTCTGGTCAGGGTCACCCCATCGCCACAGATGGCGGCGGCGACAAGAAAGGTTCCCGCCTCGATGCGGTCCGGGATGACCTCGTGCTCGGCCCCGTGCAATTCCTTGACTCCCTCGATGATGATTCTCCGGGTGCCGGCTCCCTCGATTTTTGCGCCCATGGCATTCAGGAAATTGGCAAGATCCACAACCTCCGGTTCCTCTGCGGCACCGTCAATGACGGTTGTGCCTTCGGCAAGGACGGCAGCCATCATGACATTGTCGGTTCCGAGAACGGTGGAACCGAATTTTCCGCGGAGAGTGATGGTGGCACCCCGGAGTTCGGGGGCGAGGACTTTGACGTTTCCCGACTGGACCCGCACGGCGGCACCCAGTGCCTCGAATCCGCGGAGGTGCAGGTCGATGGGACGATCGCCAATGATGCATCCGCCCGGAAGCGAAACGGTCGCCTCCTTTTCGCGCCCGAGAAGCGGGCCCAGAATACACACGGAAGCCCGCATTTTCCGGACGATGTCATAGGGCGCCTCGGTGACGACGTTTTCCGCCTTGATGGTGACGACTCCGCTGGCGCGTTCGACCTCGCATCCCAGCTCGCTCAGGATCGTGAGCATGTAGTGGATATCGCTCAGATCCGGCACCCGCGAAATGACGCAGGGCTCCTTGGTGAGCAGGGTGGCGGCAAGGATGGGAAGAGCGGAATTTTTTGAGCCGCTGATGCGGACCGATCCGCCGAGGCGTCGGCCTCCGTGAACGAGAATTTTATCCATGTCTGGCGATGATGAATCTTTCGATATTTTGATAGTCGCGGTGGGGCGATATGTCCCGAAAATTATGGGTCTCGAGCCATTTGCATACTCCCGGGGCCTGGTCGTGCCCGATTTCCAGGGCCAGCAAACCGCCCGGGGAAAGAACGCCGGTGGCTGTCTCCGCAAGCCGCCGGATCTGATCCAATCCGTCATTCCCGCCATCCAGGGCGAGAAGCGGGTCGTGTTGCACTTCCCGCGAGAGGTGGGAGATTTCCCCCGAGGGAATGTAGGGCAGATTTGCCACGATCAGGTCCAAGGGACCGGAGATGTTTGCCAGGAGGTCGGATTCCACAAAGCGGATCTTTCCGGTGAGCCCGTGCTTTTCTGCATTTTCCGCCGCCAGGGAGAGGGCGTCCGGAGAAATGTCGCAGCCCGTGACTGTGGCCTCGGGGCGTTTCAAGGCCAGGGAAATCGCAATGATCCCGCTGCCGGTGCCCACATCCAATGCGCGTTCAAATTTTCCTGCCGCCAGCACCAACTCGACGAGTTGCTCGGTTTCAGGACGGGGAATCAATGCCCGGGCATCGGTTGTGAAGGTGAACCCGAGGAATTCCACCGTTCCAAGGAGATGCTGGAGAGGCCGGCCTTCCGCACGCTTGCGAACCAGTTCGCGGAGGGGGGCACGTTCTGTTTCCCCCAGAGGACGTTCAAATTCCAGATAAAGCTCGATGCGGTTCTTCTTTCCCAGCACATGGGCCAGAAGGTATTCCGCATTCAGGCGCGGGCTCTCGACTCCCTGTTTGCCCAGGTAATCCGCCGCGGCTTTCAAGACGTCCAGAACGGTCATTTTCTCAGGCAGGGAAGCCGTCGGCAGGAACCGGGCCGCGGGTGAAAATCGAGATCATTTGCATTCCAGACGTTGTTACCGGATCTCCGCCGGTGCGCCAGCTTTTTGAGGCAAGCATCCTCTTGCGTGCCTCCGGAATCACGCTATCGTTGCACCATGTTTGAATTGACGCGCCGAGAGAAGGCGCTTGTTGCCGGATTTGTTTTTGTTTTTTTGCTTGGCTTTGGAGTCCGCCAATGGCGGGATGCCGCCGCATTTGACGTTCCGCCGACAAAAGTCCCCTGATTTCATTTTCTCCATGCAGACCACAGGATTCCAAGAAGCCGTCGAGGCGGTTGCCCGCGACGACAAGAGATACCATCCCGAAGCCTACGTGTTTTTGCGTGATTCCCTGGAAGCCACGCTCAAGCGCCGGAAGAAGGCGAAAAAGGAAGTCGGCGGGCATGTGGCGGCTCCGGAACTTCTCGACGGGTTCCGTCTCCATGCGCTTCACGAGTTCGGCCCGATGGCCATGACCGTGCTGGATTACTGGGGGGTGCGTTCGTGTGAGGACGTCGGGCAAATGGTGTTCAACCTTGTGCAGGCCGGAGTCTTTGGGAAAACGGATGAGGACACGCCGGAGAGTTTTTCCGGAGGGTTCGATTTTCACGCGGCCTTTGTCCAATCGTTCCAATCCGGAGAAATTCCTTTGAACGCTCCGGGGCCGGACGAGGTCCGAAGTGGGGAATGAAAGTTTTTTGCATGTTAGCCGCACTCGTTGCCACTTCCGCCCAGGGGATTTCCGCGAAGGCCCCTTCGCTTCCGGATTCCAAGGCCCAGGTTTTCCACTATGAAAACGGGCTTACTCTGATTGTCGAAGAAAACCACTCTGCTCCCGTGGCCAGCGTCCAGGCCTGGTGTGGCACGGGCAGCGTGCACGAGGGGGATTGGATGGGGGCCGGGCTTTCCCACATTCTGGAACACATGCTTTTCAAGGGGACGGAATCCCGTCCGCCCGGGGCCATCGCCAGCGAAGTGCAGAATCTGGGCGGCTATATCAATGCCTACACGTCTTTTGACAGGACGGTTTATTGGATCGATGTCCCCGCCACGGGAGCTTCCACCGCAGTATCCATTCTTGCGGATGCGATGATGAATGCCACGCTTCCCGAGGAGGAATACACCAAGGAGCAGGAGGTGATCCGGCGGGAATTCGCCATGGGATTTGATGACCCGAACCGCCAGATTTCCCAGCTCATGCTGCGGACGGTCTTTTCGGAAAGCCCTCTGGGACATCCCGTCATTGGCTATCTGGATGTCTACAACAAGCTCACGCGGGAGGATGTGCTCCGGTATTACAAAGCCCGCTATGTGCCGAACAATCTCACCTTTGTTGTCACGGGCGATGTGGATGCGCTCAAGATCCGGGATGAGCTTGGAAAATTGTTTGAGTCCCAGCCCCGGAAGGCACTCGAGCCGGTGTATGTTGCCACCGAGCCGCCTCAACTCGGTCGCCGGGATGTCCATGAGGAATTTCCCACCGAACTCACCCGCCTCTCCCTGGCTTGGAGAATTCCGGGAATGACCAACCCCGACACGCCGGCTCTGGACCTGCTCGGCGAGATTTTGGGTTCCGGACGCAGTTCCCTTCTGAACAAGGATATCCGCGAACGCAAGCAACTGGCTCATTCCGTGTCCTCCGGCATGTTGGCCATGCAGAATGAAGGGGTGTTTGTCATCCAGGCCGTGACCGATCCGGACAAGCGTGACGCGGTGGAAAAGGAATCACTTGCCATTCTTGAAGGAATCAAGACCAACGGAGTTCCGGATGCGGAGCTCAACCGCGCAAGGAACTCCCTGCTTTCGAACCAACTCAATGCCCTGACCACTTCGCGTGGCGTTGCCTCCGATCTGGGGTCGAACTGGCTTCTCACCCGGAACCTGGATTTCAGCAAACACTACCTCGATGCCATTGGCCGGGTGACGCCCGCAGACATACAGAGAGTGGCCCGGGAATACCTCACGGACGACCGCCTGAATGCAACGTCCATCAATCCGCCCGGCTCGCTGGCCAAGGCGGACAGGACGCCTGCCGAATCGGAGGCCGGAAAAATCCAGAAATTTACACTCTCCAACGGACTTCGTCTTCTCGTGCGTGAGGATGCCAGACTGCCCCTGGTTTCCATCAATGCTGTTTTCCGCGGAGGGTTGCTGGCGGAAACCAAGGAGACCAACGGGATTACAAAACTCTTTTCCCGCGCGCTTCTCAAAGGAACAAAATCCCGCACGGCCGAGCAGATCGCCGAACAGATCGAAGGAACCGGCGGGGGCATTTCCTCGGACAGTGGGAACAACAGCTTCAGCATATCGGTGGACGTCATGCAGCCGGATGCCGCCACGGGATTGGAAATCCTGGCGGATGTGCTCCTGAATCCGATTTTTCCCGAACGGGAAGTGTCTCTGGAGAAGCAGGGGCTCCTTGCGGGAATCAAGGCGGAAGACGAACAGCCGACCGCCGTCGCCAGAAACATCACCCGGGAGAGCCTGTTTGGTTCGCATCCCTACGCCCTGCGGAATTCCGGCTCCGCAGAAGCTCTCGCGGCATTGACTCCCGATCAGCTTCGCGACTTCCACCGTGAATATGTGACCGCAAAGAACGGGGTCATCAGTGTCTTCGGTGCGGTTGATGCGCAACAGGTCAGGGATCTCGTGGAGAAATATTTTGCAGCCATGCCCTCGGGGGAACTGGCTTTTCAGTCGCCAGCCGCTCCGGCCCCGCTGACTTCCGCTTCCCAGGCAAACGCCCGTCTCGACAAGCAGCAGGGAATCGTGATGGTCGGCTTCCAAAGTGTTGCCGTGAACGATCCCGACCGAGCGGCCTTGGAATTGATCAACGAAGCTTCGAATGATCTGGGCTCCCGGTTTTTCAACCGCATCCGCGAAAAAATGGGTCTCGCCTATTTTGTGGGAGCCGCCCAGTTTTACGGACTTGCCCCCGGTGCCTTCATCTTCTATCTCGGCACCGATCCGAAGAAAGTCGAGCCCGTCACCAGGGAACTCCGCGATGAAATCGCCCTCCTGGCCAAAGACGGCCTGACTCCCGAAGAACTCGAACGTGCGCGGAAAAAACTTCTTGGGGCCGAGGCCATCCGGAACCAGAGCAACGAAGCTCTGGCCGCAACCTGCGGGGTTGATGAATTGATGGGGACCGGCTACGATTCGTTCACCCGTCGCCGGGAAGAATTGGAGAAAGTCACTCTCGACGACATCCGGCGCGTGGCCGCAAAATATTTTCAGCTCGGCCAATCCGTCGAGTCCACCGTCCTTCCACCTGAAAAAACAACCGAGAAAAAATAATTCCATGCCAGAAGTCCAACGCACCACCGCCCTCGGGGAAATGACCCAGCGCTTCATCGAGTTTGTCATGATGCAGGCCCAGCAGGCCGCCATGTTCCTCGGCCGCATTCCCAACCCACAGACCGGGAAACCCGAGATCAATCTCGAGATCGCCCGCATGTTCATCGATCAGTTGGAAATGATTCATGAAAAGACCCGTGGCAACCTCAGCAACGAGGAAAGCGAGATTCTCACCCGAGTGCTCAGTGATTTGCAGCTGACCTTTGTTCAGGTCTCCGGAGCCGCCGATGCATCCTCGGAAGCTTCCGTTCCCGAGGAAATCCCGGCTCCGGTTTCTGAAGCCATCTCCGATGCGCCGGCCCCGGCCCCTGCTCCGGAAGAGGAATCCCGCAAAAAATTCACAAAAAGCTACGGAGCCTGAGAAGATGCCAAGCGGGGCTTTCCTGTTCTCGTTGAGAATCTGTTTGCCTTTCTTTGCTGTCAGCGTTTAGTGTTTTCCCCCTTGTCCGGGGCGAAAAGTTCCTTTTTGGAAAAAGCTCCGGATAATTCTCCGCGCGATTAGCTCAGTGGTAGAGCGCCTGCTTCACACGCAGGAAGTCGCAGGTTCGAACCCTGCATCGCGCACCATCTTTCAAACGATCGGGGGAGGGACTGTATTGACTGGCAAGTGCCGTAAAAAAGGAGGGGGCTGTTTCTGCTCGCTTTGCGCAGCCCGAAAAATTCCCCCGTTCTTCCTTCCTTCTTCTTTGCGGCTTTGCGTGGATTCTCCGGATATGGGGGAATCGCGAGAGGTGCTTTTTTCCGTGTGCTCTGTGCGAGCGATGCCGCCAAGAAACTGGAGGGCTGGAAGTACAAAAAAAGGCGGACGGAGGTTCGCTCCGTCCGCCTTTTGAAGGATGATTTGGCTCAGTAGGCGGCCTGGGCGCCTTTGAGGTTTTTCTTTTTGATCCAGGGCATGAGCGAACGAAGGCGGGTGCCGGTCTTTTCGATCGGATGCTTTTCTCCCGCTTTCAGAAGCGAGTTGTAGCGCTTGTATCCGGTCTGGAACTCATTGACCCAATCCTTGGCAAATTTTCCGGTCTGGATGTCCTTGAGGGCAGCCTTCATGCGCTTCTTCACAGAGGCGTCGATGATCTTCGGCCCAACGGTGACATCCCCCCACTTGGCGGTCTCGCTGATCGAGAAGCGCATTCCGGCGATGCCGGATTCGTTCATCAGATCGACAATCAATTTCAATTCGTGGAGGCATTCGAAATAGGCCATTTCGGGGGAATATCCCGCCTCGACGAGCGTTTCGAATCCTGCCTGAACAAGGGCGGAGCAGCCGCCGCAGAGGACGGTCTGTTCGCCGAAGAGATCCGTTTCGGTTTCTTCCTTGAAGCTGGTTTCAATGACTCCACCGCGTGTGCCGCCGACTCCCTTGGCCCAGGCGAGAGCGATCTTCTTCGCGTCTTTTCCGGGGTTTTGATAAATGGCGATCAGCGCGGGAACGCCTTTGCCTTCGGTGAACTGGCGGCGAACGATGTGGCCAGGACCTTTCGGGGCCACCATGATCACGTTCACATTTTTCGGCGGAACGATGGTTTTGAAATGGATGCTGAAGCCGTGGCTGAAGAGCAGTGTCTTCCCCGGAGCGAGATTGGGAGCGATGTCCTTCTCATACACGGCCGGCTGTTTGGTGTCGGGAATGCCAACAAAAATGACGTCGGCGCGACGGACCGCTTCGGCGGTGTCGTAGACCTCGAAGCCGTATTTCTTCGCAACCGCACGGCTGGGAGATTTCGGGTAGAGGCCGATGATGACCTTGGCTCCGCTGTCCTTGAGGTTGAGAGCGTGGGCATGGCCCTGGGATCCGAATCCCAGAACGGCAAGGGTTTTTCCCTTGAACACTTTGAGGTCGGCGTCTTTGTCAGTATAGATCTTGGCTGGCATTTGTTGGTTTTTGGTTTTGGTTGGGAAAAATCAGTTCACCCGGGAAAGGGCAACCTTCCCGGTGCGGGTGAGGTCGCTCACTCCGAAGCTTTCCATGAGTGTCAGGAATTTGTTGATCTTGCTCTCGGTGCCGGTGATTTCGATGGCGAGCTTGTTCGGCTGCACGTCGATGATCTTGGCCCGGAAGATGTCGCAAATCTGCATCACTTCCGCACGGGTCTTGGAATTTGCGTTCACGCGCAACAGCACGAGTTCGCGGTCCACGTATTCTTCGTCACGGAAATCCTGCACGTCGATCACGTCGACGAGTTTTTCAAGCTGTTTGGTGACCTGTTCGAGAACCTTGTCATCTCCCCGGACGACGATGGTCATGCGGGAGGCGGAGGAATCAAGTGTCGGCCCGACGTTCAATGTGTCAATATTGAAGCCGCGACCGCTGAACATGCCGGCCACACGGGTCAGCACGCCGAATTTGTTTTCAACAAGGATCGAGATTGTATGTCGCATGAATGGAAAGAACCGTCCACAGTGCCCGAGCCTGCTTCAGGAGTCAATCGTTTCCCCCAGCGAAATTCTCTTCCTCTTTGGCGCACGGGGCGGCTCTTGGAAGGAAGACGCTTTTTGCGCTTTTGAAATGGGACCGACAGAGCGGAGGGATTGACATGAAAACGAAAATATACTTTCTTTTTTCAATCGTTCCCCTGTGACGTGCGTCAGCGGAGTTTGTTGTCGCCACCATCCTCAAATCTGAATTCTTCTATGTTGACTGCATGTCCTTGGCGGGCCTTCCTGGCGAAAGCCGGACTCTTTTTGCTGCTGCTTGCTCCGTTGGCGGATGCCCAGGAGAAGCAAGCCTTCCCCGTTCCTTCTCCGAACGATCCCGCACAATCACCCGTTGTCTGGAAATTTGATGCACGCGGGGCCGGGCTCAAGCCCCAGTCCGGGACTCTCAAGGGGTGGGGAGGAAAGGCACCCAATGGAAAAGTTCTTGGCACGAACAACTATTATTTGGAGTTGGAGGGGAAGCCTCTTCCACTCGCTCTGGGGGAAATCCACCCCCAGCGCTATCCCAGAGAATATTGGGAGGAAGCGATATTGGAGATGAAGGCTGCGGGGCTGAACGGAATTTCCGTGTACATTTTTTGGAATCAGATCGAGAAACGTCCGGGTGAGTTTGACTTTACGGGCAACAACGACATTCGCCGGTTCGTGGAACTGTGTGCCTGTCACGGTTTATATGTCTGGCTCCGGATCGGGCCTTTTAACAATGCGGAGTTCCTTCTTGGCGGGCTGCCTCCATGGCTTTATGGGATGCCGCTGACCGAGCGCAGCAACCAATCCCTTTATCTCGAGTTGGTGGGACGGTATTTTTCCCGGCTGGGAGAGCAGCTCCGGGGGCTGAATTGGAGTGAGGGCGGCCCGATTATCGGGACACAGGTGGAAAATGAACTGGGCGTGGCCGGTGTCGAGTGGGAAAGGGTGTTTCTCCTTTATGTCAACAACAGCGGTTTCACAGGGCTGAAGGATCAGGCTTATGCCGACCATTATCTCCATCTCAAAAAAATGGCGGAACAGGGGGGGATTCGGGCCCCGTTTTTCAGTTGCACGGGATGGGGACTGAATGAAACCAAGCCGATCCCCTGGCAGGAAATTTTCCCGACAGAACTCGGCTATATGGGCGGGTATTACTACCACAAAAATACCGACAAGAATTGGCTGACCCTTTTTGACAATTCCACCCACATCTTGAAACCCTTCTGGGGCAAATGTCCGGTGGGGCTGGCCGAAATCGGGACCGGACTCTCCATGACGCCGCTCATGATTGGCAAGGGGGAACTTCCTCCGGAGGTTTCCTCGGCAGCCACTTTGACCCGGTTTGGATCGATGCCAACAATCATGGCCGGATACTACATGTTTCATGGCGGGAGCAATCCCTTCGATGCCGGGCATGGATGGACGACCAAGGATCTGAAACAGTTTCCCCAGGTGTCATACGATTTTCAGGCTCCGATCGGGGAATTTGGGAACTGGCGGCCTTCCCTTTTTCAACTGCGTCCGTTCAATCATTTCCTCGTCAATTACGGGGCCGACCTTGCGCGCACCGAAGTGCGGCATCCGGCGGATCCGGTGTTGAAATCGGATGATCGCAGGCTGCGTTCCGTGGTGCGCATGGATGGGAATTCCGGTTTTGTGTTTTTCAACAACTATGGATGTCGCGTGGATCTGCCAGTGCAGCCGGACACACACTTTGAGATTCAGACGGATGGGGGAGTTCTCACTTTGCCGCGCGAGGTCCGACTGGACATTCCGGGGAAAGCCATGGGGATTTTGC